>Ga0209225_1000145_pt1 | contig 82655 bp, 87 predicted proteins | sample WasSprMetagenome_FD_184732 | JGI IMG/M metagenome (GOLD analysis project Ga0209225, IMG submission 184732) | Sulfidic aquatic microbial communities from Washburn Spring, Yellowstone National Park, USA - WS (SPAdes) (version 3) | ecosystem: Environmental > Aquatic > Thermal springs > Hot (42-90C)... | reverse complement strand
TAGAAGCTATTGGTAGTAAGGGTAGGTTATTAGATGGGTTTGAGGAGTTTATAGGTTATGGTGATGACGGATATACAGTACTAACTACTAAGATTATTGAGAAGGTCTTAGAGAATATAGACAGAAGTGTTAGTGATCTAGCATTCAGTACTCAATACTCTCTAGGTAGGTCTTTAGGTGAGGTAGTACGTAGGTTAGCCTACGGTACTAAAGTAGATTACGTAATACTCGGTGGTGGGGCTGTAGTTAACTCAATAATTGTTAAGGGTTTAGAAGACCTACTCAAAAACTACGATATCAAGGTATACCTACCTAGGAAGGTACCACCTAACGATGGCGGTATAGCTATAGGTCAGGTAGTGAGTACCTACGGATTTAACGTTATCAACACTTAATTAATAAACCTCATCAAGACTTATATATCCTAGCTTCTAAAATCTCTTAGGTATCTATGTGCCATCTATGAAGCTGATTAAGTATTCACCATGGTTGTTACACTTCAACACTGGTGCATGTAATGGTTGTGATATTGAGGTACTGGCAGCCCTAACACCTTACTACGACCCTGAGAGGTTTGGCGTTAAGTTAGCTCCTAACCCTAGACATGCTGATGTGATGGTTGTAACAGGTGCTGTAACTAAGAAAGCTGCTGAGAGGTTAAAGAGACTCTACGATCAGATGCCATCACCTAAGTTCGTAGTTGCTGTAGGTGCCTGCGCTATCAGCGGTGGTGTTTTCGCAGGCTCATACTCTGTAGTGAACGGTGTTGATAAGGTAGTACCTGTGAGTATGTACGTCCCTGGATGTCCCCCAAGACCTGAAGCAATACTTTACGGAATAGTTAAACTACTTAGTAAGTTAGATGGTGGTGGGAAGTGAGTAAGGTAGTTGATTACTTGAGGTCTTTAAGTCTTAAGGAGTTAGAGGTTAAACAACCTAGGAGGTACGTATTTGAGGTAAGCCCTGATAAGCTTAGGGATGTTATAGGTGGTGTGATTAAGGTAAGCCCGCAGACATACGTATCAGCTATATCAGGTGTTGACTACATCAACGAAGGTGTTATAGAGGTGAATTACTGCTTATGGGTTATTGAGGATAAGGTTATGGTAGTTCTTAAGGTTAGGGTCCCTAGGGACTCACCTAAAGTCCCTACAATCTACGACTTAATACCTGGAGCTTTAAATAGTGAGTTAGAAGCATATGATTTAGTAGGGGTTGTTTTTGAAGGTAATGATAAGTTGAGGAGGGGGTTCTTAACACCTCCTGAGATAGCATCTCAGAACGTATTCCCTCTAAGGAAGGATTTTAAGGTGTGATCATGTCCTTAATTGAGATCCCTGTAGGCCCTCAACACCCAGCACTACATGAACCTATAATGCTTAGGGTTAGAGCTGATGGTGAGAAAGTTGTTGATGTTCAAGTAGTCAATGGTTATAATCATAGGGGTGCTGAGAAGTTAGGTGAACGTAACACGTGGATTAAAGACATATTCCTATACAGTAGGGTCTGCGGTATATGTAATACTGTCCACGCACAAACATATACTCAAGGTGTTGAGTTTATAGGAGGTATTGAAGTACCACCTAGGGCTCAGTACTTAAGAACTTTAATAATGGAGTTAGAGAGGATTCACTCACATATGCTTATATGTGCTGTTATGGCTGAGGTGGTAGGTTTCGACAGCTTATTCATGTTGATGATGAGGGATAGAGAACCTGTTATGATGCTTAAGGAGTTAGTCACAGGTAATAGAGTACTTTCAGACTACTACACATTAGGTGGTGTTAGGAGGGATATAGATGAGGTTAAGAAGGATAAGATATTGAAGGTTTTGGAGAAGGTTGAGGAGAGGGTGAAGTACTATAAGAAGGTTTTTCTAGAGGACTTCACATTAAGTAAGAGGTTAAGGGACGTAGGTATTATCAAACCTTCAGACGCTGTTAGACACTCATTAGTAGGTCCTACCTTAAGAGGCTCTGGTGTTAAATCTGATGTTAGACGTGATGACCCCTACGCAGCATATGGTGAGATACCATTTAACGTAATAACATATGATGGTTGTGACTCACTATCTAGGATGTTAGTTAGATTTGATGAGACTTTAGAATCTATAGAGATGGTTAGATACATACTTAAACACCTACCTCAAGGACCTATAGCACCTAAAACACCTATTAGAGTAATACCTAAGGGTGAGGCATTCTCAAGGGTTGAGGCACCTAGGGGTGAGTTATTCTACCATATAGTGAGTTTAGGTGGTGATAAACCATATAGGGTTAAGGTTAGGACACCATCATTTCATAACATTATCAACGGTGTTATAGCTTATAAAGATGCTAATATAGCTGATGTACCAGTAATACTAACTAGTGTTGATCCTTGTGTCTCATGTACTGAGAGGGTTTTAGTTATTGATGAGACTTCAGGTAAGTCTAAGGTATTAAGGCTTAAGGACTTAAGTAGGGGGTTGAGGTAATGAGTCTTAAACTACTTACTGAGGTATTAAGTAACTTGTTTAAGAAGGCTTCAACAGTTGAATACCCTAAACAGCCGTCGTTAGCACTTCAAGAACATAGGGGGAGGCATTACCCAGACCTAAGTAAGTGTATAGGGTGTAGTTTATGTGCTTTAGAATGTCCTACTAACGCTATAACTATGAATCAATTACCAACTAAGGTCAAACATAATCCTAGAGGTATATACCCGGTGGTAGAGTATGGTAAATGTATATTCTGCTATAGATGTGTTGATGTATGCCCAGTGAAGGCGTATATAACTACTAACTACTTTGAAAATGCCTCAGATACATTAATAACCTCTAACGAATTAAGTTTAGAGACGTTACCAAGAGCTGAAAGCTTAAAAACTTAAGCATTATAGTTTAAGAGGTTAGTGGGATGGATATAGAGGCATTAGTTACTACAGTCATCTCCTACACCATACCAATATTTGTGATAGCGTTAATCCTATACTTTATTAGAGTTCTGAAAGGTCCTACATTACCTGATAGGGTCTTAGCTATAGATGCGTTAACCTTCGACTTAGTTGTTTTCTTAACTGCTTTAGGTATATACTTCAAATCACCTATACTTCCAGTAACCGGTGTGGTGCTAGCTCTATGGACTTATGCCTTAGATATCTTCATAGCTAAGTACCTTGAGAGGAGGGAGATGGGTGAGTAGTTATGTATGACTATCTACTAGTCTTAATAGGTAGTGTATTACTGGTTGTAGGAGCGATATGTGATGTGTTAGGGGCTTTAGGGATGAATAGATTCCCTAACTTCTTCGTAAGACTACATGCAGCTACTGTAGGGACCATAGGAGGTGCTTTCTACCCGTTAATAGGTGCTGCATTAATAGCTTTCGGGTCTGAATTCCTAGGTGTTTATAGGTGGTTTATGGGTGGTTGTGCTCTAGTCTCAGCATTCCTGATATTACTGTTAGCTCCAGCAGGTTCTCACGCACTAGCTAGGGCAGCTCATAAGTCTAAGACAGCTATAGTACAACCTAAGGTAGTAGATCATTTAGAAGAGGATGGGGGTGTTAAGTGATGGAGTTAACATACCTACTCCTCGCAATATCTATGTTATTCGCCTTAGTAGCTACGTACCTAGCTGTCATAGAGAAGAATTTAGTTAAGGCAGTGATATATTCAGCGCTTCAAAGCGTAGCATTTACCCTAGCATTCTACCTGCTTAAAGCCCCTGATATAGTGTTAGTGTACTTACCGATAACTGTAGGTGTTTACCCAGCAGCAATTCTATTTCTGATCAGGAAGACTGAAGAGGTTGAGGAGACATGAGGAAGGATGTAGTAGTAGCTATATGCTTAGCAATAGTTGTAGTAGTGATATCTTATGTAGTTACATTAGGTGGGGGTTTAGGACCTTTATTTAATGATGTAAGACCATTAGCTACTGTCTACCTAAGCACTACGTTAAATACCTTCAACCCTACGTTCACGGTTATGAGTCCTGAGGCAGTAACAGCTATTGTGTGGGATTATAGAGGCCTTGATACGTTGTTCGAGACAGCTGTCTTCTACCTAGCTATAATAGGTTCTGTAGCTGTGTATAGAGGTATTGATGAGAAGTTAAGGGTTAGTGAAGGTTTCGGACTCTCTAAGATAGTTAAGGTGGTTACTAAATTGTTAATACCTATGAATATAGCTGTAGCAGCATCTATAGCGTTACACGGTCACTTAACACCTGGTGGTGGTTTCCAAGCAGGTGCTGCTATGGCTGTAATCCCGATGTTATTAATTGTGGTTTTCTCAAGATACTTCCTACTAGATATAAGGCTTTCTAGGAATCTAGCACTAGTTCTTAGGTCTGTAGGACTTCTAGGTATAGCCCTCACAGTATTCATTCCAGTGGTTATTGGCTTAGTTAATGGTCTTAACGCATATATAATGCAGAATCAAGCAAAGGCTAACGCACTCGTATCACTCCCTGCATACGTAGGCGATTCACTTATATCAGGTTCGTTAATCATGTATAACGTCTCTGAATTCCTAGCTGTGACGTTCGGTTTTAGTATAGTGTTTATATTACTCTCTATAGAGGAGGGATTAGTCAAGGAACAGATGAGGGGTGAGGGTGTTGAGCATTAACATAGATGAGTTCCTAGCTAATATCTCGTTAATATCGTTAATAACGATCATTGGTATATCACTTTACGGTATACTAGCTAGACCTAACATTATTAAGAAGATAATAGCTCTTACGATATTTACAGATGCTGCTAACTTACTAGCTATTTTAGTTGGGTTTAGAAGGCCTCCATCAATACCCCCGGTACTACTGAACCTACAGCCAAGTCCTGAAGATATAAGATACCTTACTCAGGTTGCCGTCGATCCATTACCTCAGGCATTAGTGTTAACAGCTGTGGTTATAGGTATGGCAGTTAACCTCCTCATAATATTCATAGCATTACAAGTGTATAGGCTTTATGGAACCTTAGATGTTAGGAAGATTAGGAGGTTGAGGGGATGAGTAGGTTAGTTAAGGCAGTACCTATAGTAATACTGGCATATATAGTCTACATAGTCTTCTCAGGGTCTGTAAGTACTTACGATTTAGTACTCGGATTTGTAGTAGCTCTACTCTCTGGGTACTTAACTTCAGAACTTCTAGTGGGTGATGTTAAGAAAGCATTAGATATTAGGAGGTTTACATGGTTAGTCATCTATGGTATTTACTACTTAACAATTGCTGAGTTTAAGGCTCATTGGGACGTCATTAAGAGGATCCTACATCCTAGAATGCCTATAAATCCCGGGATTGTGAGGACACCGTATAATGTAGTTAATGACTACAGTATAGTAGCTATAGCTAACTCAATAATTAATACTCCAGGTACGGTTGTAGTACACTTAGATGAGGGTAGGAAGATATACTATGTTCACTGGATTGATGTTAAGGCCCCAGACCCTAAAACTACATATGATAACATAGTTAAGGATTTTGAAAGGTATGTTAGGAAGATTTTTGAGTAGGTGGTTATGATGTTTGAATTCATAACTATAGGTTTAACCCCACCACTGCTAATAGCTATAGCGTTCTCACTACCTATATTTACATTAGTAGTTAAGAGGAAGTTATTCTATGATGTATATGCATTAACAGCATTAACTATAGCGTTAATCCTGTCATTATATAATTACTACTTAGTATTCTATGTAGTTAGAGGCCCTATAGTATATCCATTCGGTGGTTGGCCACCACCAGTCGGTATAGTTTATGAGGTAGACGCTCTAAGTGCTTACTTCGGCGTAACCATAAGTATTGTGATGTTGTTGATAGGTATATATAGTGTATGGTATTTAAGGGGTGCTAGTGGTTATGAGTGGTACTACACATTATTACTTGGTCTAGAAGCAGGTATGATTGGATGTGTATATACTGGTGATGCTTTTAACTTATTCGTAATGATTGAAGTCCTTTCAGTATCTGCTTACGGTCTAGTAGTGTTCTATAGAACCTCACATGAAGCTATTGAGGCAGGTATTAAGTACTCATTAATAGGTGCTACAGCAACTACTGTATACTTCATAGCTTTAGTGTTCATCTACGGAGCATTCGGGACTTTAAATATGGCTGATATAGCTTTTAAATCGAGGACAGCTTCTGAATTCCCATTTAGTGGTGTTGTTGTAGGTAATATACACCTAGCTAGTGCTATATCATTAGCACTGTCTATGTGGGCATTTACTTTTAAAGCTGCTGTAGTTCCAAATCACTTCTGGCTACCTGATGCACACCCAGCAGCACCAACACCTATTTCAGCAGCACTTTCAGGTTTAGTAGTTAAGGTTGGGGTATACGCTATAATTAGGTTCTTATACACTATCTACGGCTTAGATACCTTACAACCAATATCTAATGTGGTTAACCTCATGATGAAGGTCTTAATAGTCTTAGGTATGGCATCAGCTCTAATAGCTTCAGCATTAATGATCGTACAAACTGATATTAAGAGGTTAATAGCTTATAGTACTATAATGCATGTAGGCTTCATAGTAGCTGGGTTATCTCTAGGTACTCAGCTAGGTCTTGAAGCAGCACTATACCACACAATTAATCATGCAGTAGGTAAGGCATTACTCTTCCTCTCAGCAGGTGTTTTAATTAATGCTGCAGGGTCTAGGAATATTGACGAGATATCAGGTGTTGGTAGATATTTAAGACTGACAACACTTACGTTAATACTATCGATACTCTCTCTAGAAGGTCTACCACCACTAGCAGGATTCTTCAGTAAATTACTACTTTACGAAGCATTCATAAGTTCTGGACTAGCTATATTGGCGGTAGTGTTGATAGTATCTTCAGCCTTCGCATTACTAGCATATATAAAACTCCTCTACGGTGTATACTTCAAACTACCTACACGAGAATTTAGTAAGGTTAAGGAGGAGTGGACATACCTAACACCACTACTGATACTTACAGCATTACTGGTGGTGTTAGGTATTACAGCACCGTTATTCGTTAATGAAGTTTTATCACCTATAACTGCAGAACTTACTAATCCTATGAAGTATATAGCAGCTGCTGAGAAAGTGATTAAGGTATTAGGTGGTTAGTATGGATGTACTAACATTAACGATATTTACAACAACTCTAATGTTATTAGTAGGTTTGATAATACTGACTTCATACTTAATGATTAGGAGGGAAGGTAGTAGTAAGTCTGGTTCAGATCCCTACCTCTGTGGTGAGTCTATTGATGACTTTAAAGCCTATATATCAGTAGGTAGTAATAACCTGTACTGGGGTAGTGTATCAGCAACTCTTAAGAAGTTCTATGAGGTGTTGAGGGATAAATTACATACTGGGGTACTTAACGATTGGTTAGTACTTATGGGTTTATGGTTCTCAACAGCTATTATAATCTCATTCATAGTTGTCTCCATAGGTGGTTAGAATGGTATCAGCTTATGAAATCTTACTAGCAGTTACTTCAGTACTTGTGTACCCCGGCTTAATATTCTTAGTAGTTATAGGGTTACTAACCCAGTGGTTTATGAGGAAGTTAGTCGGTAGGTTACAGAATAGGATTGGGCCTAAATACGTAGGGCCTTTAGGACTAGCTCAACCATTTGTAGATGTACTTAAGTTGATGTTTGTTAAGGAGGAGTTATCGTTTAGAGGTAGGTTAGATAAGTTCTTAGCTATTTTCATGGCTTTAGGCTTAGGTGCTCTAGCAACAGCTATGTTATTCACACCTATATCACCATATGTTGTTAAAGCACCTTACGATGTAATAGCATTCATATACTTAATGCTTTGGACGACAATAGCGTTCTCACTCATAGGTCTAAGCCTATCTAATCCATTCACAGTTGTAGGTTCGTCAAGACTACTCACTCAGATATTATTTGCTGAACCGGTCATAGTAACATCTATAATTGCTACAACCTTAGTACTATCTAGGAATTCTGAAACCCCCCTATCAATATACTCATCAATAGTTAACCCTAAGCTAGACGTGTTAGGATTAGTAGTTATTGCGTTATCCTTAATAGCGTTCCTCTTAGCTGTCATGGTTAAGACAATGATAAAACCGTTCGATATTCCTGAGGCTGAGACCGAATTAGCTGGTGGTTTACTAACTGAGTTAAGCGGCCCTACACTAGCTTTAGCAATAATGCTACACTACAGTGAGATAGCATTTCTAACATTAATAGCTACCCTACTATTCCTAGGAGGTCCATACCCATTAAGTTACGGAGATTACTTAGGTCCTTTAGTAATAGCTGTGAAGTACTTAATACTGCTCTTCATAATAACACTTATCAGAGCTTCTGCTGGTAGGATCAGGATAGAGCAGGCATCATCAATGATCATTAAATACATGCTTACGGTGTCTGTAGTAGCCTTGATAATAGCTTCACTAGCTTAACTTTAGCTTTTAAGCGATATGTATAGTAGTTTTTAGGAGCTCATATGAGATTAGAATTAATAACACCTACTACAGGTAGGGTTGTTAAGGAATTAACACTTCAAGGAACTGTTAAGCTATCTGATATAGTTAACGCTGTATTCGATGAATTAGGTATTAAGATGAAGTACTCAGATTTAGAACCATACTACTTAGTAGTTATCAACGGTAAGCAGTTAGAGGAAGGTGTTAGGTGGGATACTATATATTTAAGCAACGATGACTACGTAGTGATATTACCTTTCGCATCTGGAGGGACGTAGTTTTTAAATCATTTATTTAAATTCCCACTATGTTCCTCGCTATGGTATCTAGTATTTTCTCTATTTCATACCTTATAGTTGGGGGCAGCCCTCTTAAGTCTATATCTATAAATCCTCTAACGAGTACTGACTTAGCCTCATCCTCCTTAAATCCCTTACTCATCAGGTATTCTAACTCTTCCTCAGCAATAACCCCTATAGCTGCTTCATGACTAAGTATAGCTCCAGGTTTTTTAGAGGTTATTGAAGGTATTGAAGATATTTTAGAGTTGGGTGAGAGTAGAAGTCCTAAGCATTCAACATGTCCTTTACTTACGGATTCAGCTATAATATCAGACCTAGCGTAGATTTCTGAGGAATCAGTAGCTACGACTTTAGATATTACCTCAGCAGAGGAGTTATCACCACTTAATAGGACTTTAGAACCTACATCATAAACCCCTCTACCACTACCAGCTATCACTGATGTTGTGGAGGTCTTACTATCACTGCCTAAGATAGTAAGTGGGAATGTCTGTAAGGAAGCTACTGGTGAGTATATTACGTAGTAGCTTACGTACTCACCACCTGGAGCTACGTCAACAGTAGTTCTAGGTCTTACATGAACACCTTCAGCCCATGAATGAATCATTGCGAAGGTCAGCTTCGCACCCCTCCCGACGTAGAACTCCGATATCCCTATATGTAGACCTTCCTTAACTCCGTGAGGTACTAAACACCCTGTAATTACCTGAGCTTCAGAACCTTCATCAACATATACTACGTTATGAGCGAATTGAACCTTCTTATTAGATGTTATAGCTAAGCATGAGTATATAGGTATAGGGACTCTAGTATGTGGTGGTACGTATATGAAGTAGCCTAACTCTCCCCCGTATAAGTATGTAGCAGCTGTATACTTATCAGTCTCCGGGCTAACCAACCTCCATACGAGGTCTTTAGCATATGTGAGTTCTTCTAAGGCCTTCTTAAGAGGTACTACCTTAACACCGTAATTCCCTAAAACATTCCTCAGAGCTTCATACATAGCATTCTCATTAATCTGAATATAACTGAATTTAGAGGTATCCTCAATACCTAACTTAGACGTTATATTATTGAGTTCATCAACAACATCTAAACTTGAATATATCTTAGGTTCACCTAACTCATACCTACTTAAATCTATATCAGGGCCTATAGGGGCTGGCTTCTTAATTACCTCAAGCAATTTACTACTTAACATGGGTATCACCTAAGACTTCTTAATCTTCTCAACAGCACCTCTAAACCCGTACTTAAACACTAATGGTATGATCTCATCAGCAATACCACTATACACTATACCCCCATCAAACATTAGGTGGACTCTATCTACACGTTCTAACTTACTCAGTATACTTCCAGAATGTGTTACTAGGATTATTGAGGAACCCCTCTTAACTAAGGAGTTAATAGCGTTGGCAATGATATTTAAACTCTCAACATCAACACCGCTATCAGGTTCGTCTAGAAGTGCTAGTTTAGGGTTTTGAAGCATTACTAAGTAGAGTTCAGCCCTCTTCCTCTCACCACCGCTAAACCCTACGAATAAATCCCTACCCATTAAATCATCAACTCTCAACATCTTAGACATTATTGTGAAGTCAGAGCATCCACAATGCTTAATCATATTCTTAACAACTTCTGAGAACTTAACACCTCTTATGGATGGTGGGTTTTGATGAGCTAACGCTATACCTAGCTTAGCACGTTCGTAGGGGGGTGTGTATGTTATATCAACATCGTTAAACAGTATACTCCCATTACATATCTTAACTCTTGGTAAGCCCATTAAAGCGGATAGTAATGTTGATTTCCCAGAACCGTTAGGTCCTATAATAACATGTAATTCGTTATCACCTACGCTTAAGTTAACACCTTTAACGATCTTCTTACCACCCGTACATACCTCTAAGTTAGTTACCTTCAACATACTCCCGACTCTAAAACATGTAGTCATATTAGATATATAAGGTTAGTTTAGGCAGGTTATTTGGGGTTTATATGAAGGCGTTAAGGGTTCACGGGCCTAAACTAATTAAACTTGATGAAGTTGATGAACCACAGATAGAACCTGATGAGGTATTATTAAGGGTTAAGTATGCAGGGATTTGTGGTACTGACCTACATGTCTATAGAGGAGCTATGAAGGATAGGGTTAAATACCCAGCAATACCTGGTCATGAATTCTCCGGCGTCGTAGTTAAAGTAGGTTCTAAAGTAACTTGGGTTAGTGAGGGTGAGGAAGTAGTTGCTAATCCTGTAGTACCCTGCGGTAGGTGTGTAGCATGTCTTTCAGGGAGGCCTAACGTATGTGTTAACTTCAAGATATTAGGTGTTGATATACCTGGAGTATTCGCTGAGTATGTTAAAGTTAAAGGTGATAAGATCTATAAGATCCCTAAAGGACTCTCACTAAGAGATGCAGCTTTAGTAGAGCCGTTCTCAGTAGCTGTTCACTCATGTAGGAAAGCTAATATAGAGGCAGGTGATGTTGTCGTAATTATAGGTCAAGGGCCTATAGGACTATGTACAACTCAGGTAGCTAAACACTACGGTGCGTATAAGGTAATAACAGTCGATGTTGTGAGGAGTAGGCTTGAACTATCTAAGATGTTAGGAGCTGATGAGGTTGTAAACCCACTTGAGGTAGATCCTGTAAAGGTTGTTAAGGAGTTAACTAATGGTGTAGGAGCTGATAAAGTTATAGAGACTTCAGGAGCTCCGCAAGTATTTAATCAAGCATTAAATATGTTAAGACCTGCTGGGAGGTTAGTAGTTGTAGGACTATGTTTCGAGGAGGTTAAGTTCTTCTCATACCCGATAGTGTATAAGGAGGCTGAAATCGTAGGTTCTAGAGTATACCTAGACGAATTCGCAAGAACTTTAAACCTAATGAGTAAGGGGTACTTAAAACCCGAACCACTAATAACTCATGAGATGCCGTTAAGCGATGGTGAGAAAGCATTTAAGATCCTTGATGAAAGGCCTGGGGAAGCTGTTAAGATATTACTAAGGCCTTGAACCTATCATAACTACTCAATAGAGGCTATTTTTAAATGTTCTATGGTTTATGAAGACTCCTGGAATTTAGACCTTATGTAATCGTCAAACCAGTTAGAGATCCCCTTAGCTATTATAGTCTTAATCCCTGATAACCTCCCACTCCTTAACTCCCTCACCAGTAAATTCATTCTTAAGTAGAATTTACGGTATGCCCTAGCTAACATCCTAGCTACATCCCCTACTGTGAATTTAAAACCTCTCATAACGGGTCTTAACGTTGTGTAGTGCTCCCAGTTAGTATCAACTATTAAGTTGTTTTTTAATGCGTATTCGTAAAGCGGTGTTCCTGGGTAGGGTGTCGCTATCGTGAACTGCGCGTATGATGGGTCTAATCTAATTGCGAAGTCTATAGTTCTCTCCATATCTTCTAAAGTCTCCCACGGAAAACCTAGTATGAATGTACCTACATGGAATATACCTACTTCCTTAACAACTTTAAAAGTTCTAACTATATCATCTATACGTAATTTCTTACCTATCCTATCTAATGTTTCTTGGGAGGAGGACTCAACACCAAAGTATATAGCTCTTAAACCAACATCCTTTAAATCCTTAAGTAATTCCCTATCTACGTGGTCTACTCTAGACCCGCAGCTAAATTCTATATCTAATTTCCGAGTCCTCAACTCGTTAATAAGTTCCTTTATAAACATCCTATTAGCTGTTAATTCATCATCCATGAAGGCTATCTTCTTAATGTTATACTTATTAACTAGGAATTCAATCTCATCAACTACATCCTTAGCTGGTCTAAACCTCACCCTCCTACCCCAGAAGTAGGATGTACTACAGAATACGCATCCGTACGGACAGCCCCTACTAGCTATTACATGAGCTACCCTAACCTTCTCACCGAATATGGCGTAAGCATCCATATCTAGTAGGTGATGTGCAGGCCACGGCAACTTACTTAAGTCTAGTATAGGTTCTCTCGGAGGGGTCTTAACAACCCTACCATCAGGATCCTTAAAAGCTATACCCTTAACATTCTTTAACTCATCATTAGGGAATCCATACAACTCTATATTGTTGATTAAGTCTAAAGTTGTTAATTCACCCTCACCACAAACGACTACGTCAAATCCCTCGTTAAGTGCTTCATCATATTTGAAAGTAGGGTGAGGACCACCAGCAATTATAGGTATATCGCTAAAGTACTTCTTAAGGATTTTAACAGTTCTATACGCTCTATATGCTGTAGGGGTTATTATAGACATACCTATTACGTCTGGAGACCAGCTCTTAACCATTAATATGAAATCCTTCAACCCTAACTTCATAGTAGGGGAATCAATAATCTTAACCTTATGCCCACCCCTCTCTAATACAGAAGCTATCCACGCTATACCTAATGGAGGGGCTTTAGCACCTAAGATACTGTAGATCTCGAGGTTATATGTGTCAGGCGGTAATGTTAATAATACCTTCAGAGAACCCCCTAAAACTGTAGTTAATACATAACTTATTAACGTGTTTGTTAATGAAACTATTTCAGATTTTCATTAAGCCTGAAGAAATCTAAAGCCCTCTAAGTTTTGCTAAGATCGGTATTAATCTAATGGTCTCTGATTCATCCTTAGGTACGTAGATCCCTATCTCTCTTAACTCACAACTAAATCTTAACAACGTCTTAAATAGATTCACTATATGCTTTATATCATTAAATGTGAGTGAATTATTAACTAATTTCTTGCTGAGGATCTTTATAGAGTTAACTGTGCTAGCCTCACCTAAGTCGAATAACTTCTTAAGTAAGTAGATAGCGTTAATTTTAATAAATAATTCATCATCTACATATCCTTTAACGTATATGTAGATCGTGTTTGCATTAGTTATTAATTTAGAGTTGTACTTATGACTAAGTTCTTCACATTCAAATCTATCTATAAATACTGTAGGCTCTATAAAGCATATAGCATCAGTCTTAACCTCCACCTCAGCTTTAAATACTATACCCTTATACCTATATAAGGTTATTGAGTTCCTACCCTCCTTCAAACAATTTTTAAATAACCCCCAGAAACGTCTAATATAGTAGTCGTTAAGACCTAAGCTACGTAGTATCTGTGAAGTTGTTGCTGGTGGATCCCTACATAGGAGATTTAACTTAATACAGTTACCTAACTGGGAATACATAGAATCTACTAAGTAATTGATGTAGTCCTTAATCCTCACGATCTCATGATAAGATATTTATTATAGCTTTTAAATCTTAAGTTAAGTTTTTGTTGGGGTATTGATGACTTTAAGACCTGAGATTACTAAGCTGAGGGAGTTGAGGGAGAAGGCGTTATTAGGTGGTGGGAAGGAGGCTATTGACGCTCAACACTCTAAGGGTAAGTTAACTGCTCGAGAACGTATAGAACTACTAGCAGATCCTAACTCCATTGTAGAGTTCGATATGTTCGTACAGCATAGGGCTACAGAGTTTGGTATGGATAAGAGGGTAGCTTTAGGTGATGGTGTTGTAACTGTTTTCTGTAGGGTTGGTGGTAGGCCTGTAGTGACGATAGCTCAGGACTTCACGTTCTTAGGGGGGTCTTTAGGTGAGTTACATGCTGCTAAGATAGTTAAGGCTATACAGTACGCGTTAAGTACTGGAGTCCCTATAGTATTCTTAAACGACTCTGGTGGTGCTAGGATTCAGGAGGGTGTTGATGCGTTGAAAGGATATGGTGATATCTTCTACTGGAATGTTCAGGCATCAGGTGTAGTACCTCAGATAGCTGTTATAGCTGGACCCTGTGCTGGTGGTGCTGTATACTCACCAGCTTTGATGGACTTCATAATAATGGTTAGGAAAACAAGCTTCATGTTTATTACAGGTCCTAGGGTGGTTAAAGCAGCTGTAGGTGAGGAGGTTGATGAGTTTCAGTTAGGAGGTGCTGAAGTACATGCTTATAGGAGTGGTATGGCTCATCTAATTGCTGAGGATGATAAGGATGCTATATCACTTATTAAGAAGCTCCTAACTTACTTACCCAGTAATAATATGGAGGACCCACCTAAAGTTGATACAGGTGATGATCCTGAGAGGAGGGATTACGAGTTAGATAACTTAGTACCGGAAGACCCTAATAAACCCTACGATATGTATGAGGTGATTAATAGGGTGGTAGACCTCGGTACATTCTTTGAAATACATAGGTTCTGGGCTAGGAACGCTATAGTCGGTTTTGCGAGGTTGAATGGATATGTCGTAGGTATAGTAGCTAATCAACCAGCATATCTAGCAGGGGTTTTAGATATTGATGCGTCTGATAAGATAGCTAGGTTTGTCAGGTTCTGTGACGCCTTCAACATACCCATAATAACATTTGTTGATGTTCCAGGGTACTTACCAGGTACTAAGCAAGAACATGGAGGTATTATAAGACATGGTGCTAAGGTCCTCTACGCATATAGTGAGGCAGTAGTCCCTAAGTTAACAGTGATAGTTAGGAAAGCTTATGGGGGTGCATACATAGCTATGGGTAGTAAACACTTAGGAGGTGACTTCGTAGTTGCATGGCCTACAGCTGAGATAGCTGTTATGGGTCCTGAAGGAGCTGCAGAAATTATATGGAGGAAGGAGTTAGAGAAAGCTAAGACTCCTGAGGAGAGGGATGAACTACTTAAGAAGTTTACTAAGGAGTACAGGGATAGGATTGCTAACCCCTACGTAGCAGCTGCTAGAGGTTATATAGATGCAGTGATAGAACCTAATGAGACTAGACCTACACTGATAAAGATGCTTAACTACTTATTAAGTAAGCGTGAGGTAAGAGTTAGAGTACCACCTAGGAAGCACGGTAACATGCCTGTCTAAGTGATTAGTATGCCTGAGCCTCAGATAGGTTCTTTAACGTTGGGGATGGAATTATCACTTATTGCTGTAGTATACGCTGTGGTAGTCCTCGTAATCCTAGCCCTAACTATTAAGGTAATCACCTACTTCATACGACCTAAACCTCAACAAGTAGTGAGTGAAGTCACTCCTAAGGAAGAACTCGTTAGTGAGGATGATAAGTTAGTTGCTTTAGCAACTATAGCAGTTCATAAGTACTTATCTGAGAAGTCAGTAGTTACTTTCGGTAGAGTAACATTTACACAAGGTTTAAACCCGTGGGTTAGTTCTTGGAGAATTGAATGTAGTAGTACTTTAGACTACATATATATGAGGAGGGTAAAGAGTTAAAGTTTTTAATCCTCCCACACTCATACACTTGAGGTTCTTAAGGTTGACTACAGAACTAGGTAGGACATACACCTTAAGGATTGATGGTAAGGACTACGTAGTTGAGGTTTTAGAGGTAGCTACTAATAAATTTAGAGTTAGGGTAGGTGGTAAGGAACTCACTGTTGAATTGGTACCTAAGCAAGTACCTACCCAACAAACACCTGAGGTTATTGTTAAACCAGAAGCTAAGGTTGAGGAGGCTGTAACACCGGCTACGATAACTGGTGGTGAGGTTATTACGGCTCCAGTCCCTGGTAAGGTCGTTAAGGTATTAGTAAAACCGGGGGATAGAGTTGATGAGAAGGGTGTAGTACTGACTTTAGAGTCTATGAAGATGGAATTAGAGATCACTTCCACATGTAGTGGTGTTGTTAAGGAGGTTAGGGTTAAGCCTGGAGACTCTGTAAATACTGGGGATGTGTTAGTAGTTATTAGTAGGTCTTAAGAGTATTTTAAGGGTTTAAGTACTTTGATTAAATACGTAGTTAAGTTAGTCTCGTTAAGCTCTAAGTCAGGTAAGACTACTGTAGGGACTAGATTAGTTGATTATCTTAGGAGGAAGGGTTATAACATAGGGGTTATTAAGCACTGTCATAAGGATATCATATTAGATATTAAGGATTCGTCAAGGTATTTAGAGGTTGGAGCTGATGAAGTCTTAGCTAGTTCTATAGATTTAGTAGTGATGTATAAGAGGTCCTTAGTAGATGACCTTAAGAAGGTACTTGATTATATTAATACGCCGATAGTGGTTGTTGAAGGTTATAGGGGTTCAGATATAGGTGATAACGTAGGTATTGTTAGGGATGTTAACGATTTTAGGGAGCTCTTAAGGACATTACCTAAGAAATTAGATGCTATAGTATCAAATGATGATGAAGTCTTAAATGAGGCTTTAAGCAATGGTATTAAGACGTTTAGGTTTAATGAGGTAGAATTACTTGGTATGTGGGTTGAGAGGAGGGCTTTAGAGAGTATATTAGGTTCCTTACCTAGGAAGGACTGCGGACTCTGCGGCTATAGTAGTTGTGAGGTATTCGCTCAAGCATATTTAAAAGGGGTTAATGTACGTTGCGTACATACTCAACAATCGGTTAGGCTACTTGTTAATGATTATGAGATCATGTTAAATCCATTTGTAAGTAACCTTATAGCTTCATTAGTAAATGGGTTAGTTAATACTTTAAAGGGTATACCATTAAGAAGGGATAAAATTGTTATTGAGGTAAATAATAAGTAAGGATCTGCTAATTCAATTAAACCTTATTAAGTTAAATGTAAGGGAATTACGGTGGTTTTAGTGCCTATTTGGATATTCAGAGAATATGATAGGTGTAGCGGTTGTAGATATTGTGAGGTTGTGTGTTCTCTAAAACATGAAGGTATTATATGGCCTGAAGCATCTAGGATAAGGGTGTTTGAATACGTACCAGGGATAACAATCCCAGTACTATGTTCCCAATGTACTGATTACCCATGTGTTCAGGCCTGCCCGACTAAGGCATTATACGTAGACGAGTCTACCGGAGCTGTAAGAGTTGATGAGGGTAAATGTATTAAGTGTGGTAAGTGTGTTGAAGCATGTCCTGGTAGGATACCACGTATACTACCGCAGAAGGACTCAGTAATCATATGCGATCTATGTGGTGGAGACCCTGAATGTGCTAAGGTATGTAGAGCTCTAGGGTTTAACGCATTAGTAGTGGTTGATAAGTGGCCTGGTACACACTATAAATTATACGCTAGAGATGCTGAGAAAATAACTAGGGATTACATTAAGAAGTTATATAAGGTAGATCCTGAGGAGGTGATGTAGATGCCCTACGGATTCACAGGTAAGTTTGTTGAAGTAGACTTAAGCAGTAGTAAGGTTAGAGTTATTGATGTGAGGAGAGACCTATACAGGAAGTTCTTAGGTGGTAGGGGTTTAGGTTCTTGGATACTTTGGGAGAGGTTAGGGGAGGTTTGGGAGGGGTTAGATCCTTACTCACCTGAAAACCTCTTAATAGTCCTTACAGGACCTTTAACAGGTTATATAGCTGGTGTTAGACTAGCTATAACTGGTAAATCACCTCAGAGTGGAGGTACTGTAGGTTCTACAATAGCAAGTGAGGTTGGTTTAGAACTTAAGTGTTCAGGTTATGATGGGTTGATAGTTTCTGGTAAGGCTAAGGATCCTGTCTACATATTCGTCCATGACGATAAAGTCGAGGTTAGAGACGCTTCTAAGGTCTGGGGTAAGGGTATAAGAGAAACTCATAAGTTATTACTTAGGGATGTACTACCTGAGTTAAGGAAGACACCTAGGTTCGGTGAACCTAAAGAACCAGCAATGATCTATATAGGACCTGCTGGTGAGAACCTATGCAGGTTTGCAGCTATTGAGGGTAAGTATGCACATGCAGCTGCTTATGGAAGTTACGGAAGTGTTATGGGTTCTAAGAACTTAAAAGCTATTGTGGTTAAGGGTACCGGTCCATTACCGCCAGTATATGATGTAGTTAAGTTGAAGGAACTTATTTATAAGGCTATAGAGTTAGTACCTAAGAAGGCACCTAGGTTAAGGATTTGGGGTACAGGTCAAGGTCCTTGGAGATATGGTCGGGACTTAAGCTCAATACCTGTGAGGAACTGGCAGGAGGAGTATTGGGTTGAGAAGAGTTATAGTCAGTACGACTTAGAAGTTTACGACTGGGTTAAGAGGTATTGGGCTGATTATGGATGTCCACTATGTTGTATGAAGGTAACTGTACTGCATAGGAATGGTGAGACAGTAATTACTGATGCTCCAGACTATGAGTTACTAGCTTATGAAGGTAGTAACCTAGATGTTTGGGATGTTAGGGATATTGCATACTTGATATGGCGTGGTGAGGAGTTAGGATTCGATATGATTAACGCTGGGAATGTATTAGGATTCGTAGCAGAGTTATTTGAGAGGGGTATCCTAACTAAGGATGACTTAGGATTTGAGGTTAAGTGGGGTGATGTTAAGGCATTCGAACGTTTACTTAAGATGATAGCTAATAAGGAAGGTATTGGTAAGGTATTAGCTGAGGGTACTTACAGAGCTGCTTTAAAGATTGCTGAGATGAAGGGTCTTAAACCTGAAGAAGTACTTAAGTATGCTGTACAAGCTAAAGGTATAGGTATTGGAGCTCACGGAATTAGGAGTGGTTTAGATTACCCACCAATATCCTACGTAACATCAGTTCAAGGTGGGGATCATCAGTCAGTAGCTATGCTCCCGCTAGATGCACCGCCGATAGTTAATGAGGTTTGGGCATCATTAGCTGATAGTGCAGTGATATGCCAGTTCAACATGTTAGGAGGTCTAGACCTAGTGTTTGACGCGTTAAGAGCTGTTACCGGCTGGAATATAAGTAAGGAGGAGTGGGTTAATGAGGATGCTAAGAGGATACTGACGTTACAGAGGGTGTTACTACTGCTTGGAGGTCCTGACGTGTACTGGGATCCGAGGGTACATGATGATAACCCACCGAGATTCTACGAACCACTACCAAGCGGTCCTAAGAAAGGTCAAGCACCTGCAAAACAAGATATAGAGAAGTTGAAGAAGGACTATTATAAGGCCTTAGGTTGGGATGAGTTAGGTATTCCTACTGAAGACACTATAAAGCAGTTAGGTCTAACTGGTTTGGAGAAGGCTTTAGTTAGGATTAGGAAGAGGTTAGGTATTTAAAATCATATATTTTTAACGACTACTTAAATACTTATTAACACAACTCTCAACACATTCTATGAATGACTCACCTGAATACCCTTCCTCAATACAGTACTCCCTACAAACCCTTACGATATGATACCTATCTAACTCCTCATACATTAACCCACCTACTAAAACACAACATCTAAGTTGATAATGTTTTTATCTTTTTAAACTTAGAATTTCTTAGGGCTAGTTAGTGCCATTAAGATTCTATATCTACGATATAAGTTATGAGGTTGTTGGTAGGGAACCTCATATCCTCTTATGGGGGGTTAACGAAGATAATGAGAGGGTTGTTCTTAGGGATAGAACTTTCAGACCTTATTTCTACGTAATACCCAGTAATGAGTCTGAGGTTAGTAGGTTAGTAGGTGAGATTAAGAGGTTAAGTTCTGTTAAATCACCTATAACTAATGTTGAGGTAGTTACCCGTAAATTCTTCGGTAAACCTATGAAGGTTATTAAGGTGGTTACTGTGATACCTGAGTATGTTAGGGAGTATAGGGAGATGATAAGGGGTATGGATGGTGTAGCTGATGTATTAGAAGCTGATATAAGGTTCTCTATGAGGTATATGATTGATAAGGGTTTAACACCTTGTTCATGGTTTGAAGTATCAAATGCTGAGGAAGTACGTAAGAACCCATCACTTAGAGTTTCTAGAGAGTATGAAGTGTTTGGGGAGTTCACACCCTTACAGATCCATAAACCACCTGAGATGAAGGTCTTAGCATTCGATATTGAAGTCTATAACCCTCGAGGAGCTCCTAGACCTGATAGAGACCCTGTGATCATCATAGTGTTGATGAATAGTGAAGGTGAGGTTAAAGTTATTGAGAAGGTTGGGGAGGGTCCTAGAGGAGATGCTAGAGTTATTGATGAATTCGTCAGTTACATACAACAATATGATCCAGACATAATCGTCGGTTATAACTCAAATAAGTTTGATTGGCCTTACCTACTTGAGAGGTCTAAATTACTTGGCGTTCGTTTAGATGTGGGTAGGGTTAAGGATGGAATACCTAGGACCTCAGTTTACGGACATATATCAATTCCTGGTAGGTTGAACGTAGACTTATACGATTTTGTAGAGGAGATAAGTGAGATTAAGATTAAGTCTTTAGATGTAGTTGCTGAGTATTTAGGAATTATGAGGAGGGATGAGAGGGTCTTAATACCTTGGTATGAAATTAGTAAGTACTGGGACGACCCTAATAAAAGGGAATTACTGATAAGGTATGCTGTAGATGATGTTAAATCAACTAAAGGCTTAGCTGATAAGTTATTACCATTTGCTACACAGTTATCAAGTCTTACAGGCCTACCGTTAGATCAGGTCGGTTCAGCCTCAGTAGGTTTTAGGCTTGAGTGGTATTTAATGAGGGCAGCATATAAGTTTAACGAGTTAATCCCGAATAGGGTTGAAAGACCTTACGAACCTTACAAAGGTGCTATAGTCTTAGAACCTATTAGAGGTATTCATGACAACATAGCTGTCTTGGACTTCACATCAATGTATCCAAACATAATGATTAAGTATAATATAGGTCCTGACACATTCGTTGAGGGTGAATGTAGTGAAGATCAATGTTATGTTATTCCAGAGTTAGGATATAGGTTTAGGAAGGAACCTCCAGGGTTCTATAAAGCAGTTCTTGAGACCCTACTAGAGATGAGGAGGGGTGTGAGGGAGGTTATGAAGAAACTACCTCAAGGTTCTGTAGAGTATAGAATACTTGATGAGAGGCAGAAGGCTCTTAAGATACTAGCTAATGCCTCCTACGGGTATATGGGTTGGGTTGGGGCTCGATGGTATTTTAGGCAGGGTGCTGAGGCAGTTACTGCATTAGGTAGGAAGACCATATCTACAGCTATAGACCTAGCTAAGAAGTTAGGGTTGAAGGTCATCTACGGTGATACAGACTCCCTCTTCGTTGAGTATAGCCCGAAGATAGATGAATTCATTAGGTTGGTTATGGAGAAGTTAGGGCTTGAGATAAAGGTTGATAAGATTTATAGAAGGGTATTCTTTACTGAGGCTAAGAAGAGGTATATAGGGTTAACTACCGATGGTTTAGTCGATATAGTTGGTTTCGAAGCTGTTAGAGGTGATTGGGCTGAGATCGCTAAGGAGGTCCAGGAATTAGTTGCTCATACAATACTTGCTGAAGGTAGTATATCTAAGGCTATTGAATTAGTTAATAATGTTATTAAGGACCTTAGGGAGGGTAGGGTAGCTTTAGATAGGTTAATTATTTGGAAGACTATTACTAAGCCATTAGATGAGTATGAGGTCTCAGCACCTCATGTAACTGCAGCTAGGAGATTAATTGAGTTGGGTGGGAGGGTTGAGATCGGTGATAAGATAGGTTATGTGATTGTTAAGGGTAGTGGTCCGATATCGTCGAGGGCGTATCCCTACATAGCTGTTAAGGTTGAGGATATAGATTCAGACTACTACATAGATCATCAGATAGTACCTGCTGCATTAAGGATCTTAGAATACTTCGGTGTTACTGAAAAACAGTTAAAGACTGCTAGTAAGGGTGTTAGAACACTTTTCGACTTCAGTAAAAAACGTTAATGTATTAGTTCTTCATAACTCAGTATTACCGTATCAGCAGGTTTCTTAGAAATTACCCCGACCCTAGCACCTATAACTATCTTAACACCTTTGGTTGCTGCTGTATCTACAACTCTTTGAGTTACTATACCATCCATAATGACAGCATATATATTACTACTATCTAGCTTCATGATGTAATCAACTAAGTCTTTAACAGGTACCCTCCCAACTTCATTCCAGTTCGAATCATATAGTACGGCCTCCAACGTACCGCTTAACCTCTTTATCTCATCAACAACTTTCTGAGGTACTTGATAAGTAACTACACCCTCAACTTCAGGTATACTTGTCTCACGTTGTACCTCGGTAACCCGAGCTGTTGTGGTTTGTTGTGGTTGTTGAACTACTTCAACCTTCTCAACCCCTTCCTTCTTCTCTATCTGTTGTAGGTATGTCTGTACTGGTATAACGTTCTTCAAAGCTTTAGCTATCTCCTTACCTGTTAACTCCTCAACTTCCTTACCTGGAGGTGCTTTAGCTACGTAGTCTACTTCAACATTCCTAATTAATTCCCTAAGTATTAAATCACCGGCATGGTCCCCATCAACAAAGGCTATCACAGTTTTCTGCTTTGAGAGATTTACTATTGTCTCAGGGATCTTACCTTTAGCACCTTCTAAAGCTATCACATTCCTATACCCATATCTTAGTAAGTTAATAACATCAGCCCTACCCTCGACAACTATTATAGTATCTGATTTATCCACATCAGGACCTGCTGGTAGTTTCTCAGGCCCGTAGTACACCACCTCAGCAGTCTTTATCGATGATTCTATATCCTTAAGGACCTCCTTAACATCTATAGGTTTCTCCTTAAGCCACTGTTGTAGTATCTCCTTAGCCCTCTCAGAAATCTTTTTTATCTTCTCAAGCCTAGCGTCAATTATATTCATAGTCTGTATCCTAGCGTTGTAAGGACCTACCTTATCTACAAATTCTATCATAGCAGCAACTAATGCAGTCTCAACTCTATCTAGGTTCGAAGGTATTATTATCTCACCAACGGTCTTACCACCCTGTTGCTTAGAATCTATTATTATCCTACCAATCCTACCCTTATCCTGTAAATCCCTTAAATCAAACTCATTACCGAATAACCCCTCAGTCTGACCGAAGATAGCACCGATTATATCAGGCTTATCTACAGTACCATCAACTTCAATCTTAGCTCTTATTAAGTACTTCATGAGTACACACCCAATGAGCTTCTTAATAGTAATTGACTTAAAGAGTAAATAAGCTATTAAGATGTTAATAAAGTAGGTAGTGATGGGCGTTTAAGAACTTGGTAGGTAAGCTCAAGGTTGAAATAATAGTAAACGATAGATGTAACCTATGCAGCGTATGTGTTAAGTTATGTGTTACTCATGTTTATGAGGTAGTTGACGGTAGGCTAAGCATAGATAAGGAGTATTGCATAGGTTGTAAAGCCTGTGAGATCCTATGTCCTCAAAAGGCTATCAAAATATCTATAAGTGATGAAGGATTAGAAGTGGTGAAGTATAAACCGCTTTAGAATAATGTTAGCTATGACAAAAGAAACTTTTAAATTATAAAGGGATAATATCTTATAGTGCATACACTTGAGTGCCGGGGTCGCCTAGCCTGGTAGGGCGCCGGCCTGCTAAGCCGGTGGGGACACCCCCGCGCGGGTTCAAATCCCGCCCCCGGCGCCAAATAATCACCATCCTACTGGAATTCTCTATATAAAATGCTAACGAGGTTATCTATCATTCCTCAGAAAATGAGTAAGAAGTATGATGATCACATCTAAGTGTGGTCATGAGTTGAGGGGGTTGGTAAATATTGTGAATTATGTAGTTATAGAGCTTATAAGTATGAGCAATTAGTTAGATTTGGTGATCTGGCACGGAGTTCACACATTACCTACATACTAAGGTTGTCTTTGGTTCAGGGAGTATTAAGAGGGTTGGTGAGGAGGCTAAGAAGTTAGGTGGTACTAAGGCACTATTAGTAACGACCGGTAATTTACTTGAAGTTACCGGCTACTTAGGCATAATTTCCAAGTCCTTAGAATCTGTAGGTATTAAGTACTTAGTGTTTAATGAGGTTGAGGAGAATCCAAGTACTACAACATGTGAGAAAGGTGCTGAGATAGCTAGGAGGGAGGGTGTTGATGTTATAATTGCGTTTGGTGGTGGTAGTGCTATGGATGCTGGGAAAGCTATAAGTGTTCTTAAGTCTTTAGGTGGTAAAGCTAGTGATTACTTCTTCCCGAAGATAGTTGAGGGTGTGACAACACCTGTGATAGCTATACCTACAACTTGTGGTACAGGTGCTGAAGTTACTAGATATGCTATAATAACGGAGTTAAGTAGTAAGAAGAAGATGACTATGGCAGGACCTGCAGTACTGCCTAGAGTAGCTATAGTAGATCCTGAGGTACTTAAGAACATGCCTAAGAAGTTATTAGCTTGGACAGCGTTAGATGCGTTATCACATGCTCTTGAAGCATACACATCTAGGGCAGCAACACCTATGTCAGACGGGTATGCGTTAATCGCTACAGACTACATACTTAAGTACATACTTAAGGCATATGAAGGTGATGAAGGAGCTAAAGGAAGACTACATATAGCGTCAACGTTAGGAGGTATGGCTATTAATGATGCAGGTACTACGATAATCCATGGAGCTGGTTACTACTTAACAACTCATCATAATGTCCATCACGGATTAGCTAATGCCTTATTAATGCCCTACATACTAGAATACAACCTTAGTTACGTAAGTGAGGAGAAGGTAAGTATGTTGTTAAGGGTTGTAGGTGCTTCATCAGTGAGAGAGCTTATTAAGAACATGTGTAAGCTTATGGATGCTTTAGGTATCCCAGACAGTATAGCTGATGTTGGTGTTAAGCCTGAAGAACTAGATATTATGGCTAAGGATGCCCTAGAGTATAAGAGGAATGTAGCTAATAACCCAGCACCGTTAAGTGAGGATGTGATGAAGGAGTTACTCCGTAAGGCACTGTTAGGTAGGTCTAAAGTATACGGTAGTTAGTAATTGACTGTAAAATTAATAACAACTTATTTTTGTTAATGTAGGACCGAAAGTATGAGGAAGTTAGCATTCTATATCATCCCTTTAGGAACTTTTAATGAAGGTATAGTTAATGATGTGTACAGATTGTTAGTTGATGTATTCGGAGTAGAAGTTAAGGTACTAAACTTACTTTCAATCCCTGAAGATCTTAAGAACCCCTATAGAGGACAGTATAACGGGTTGAGAGTACTTAATTGGTTAAACACGTTAATACCTTCAAGAGAGGAAGTTTTAGTAGGGATTGCTGATGAAGATGCCTACGTACCTGGACTAAATTTCATCTTCGGGATAGCTGACCCTAATACAGGAGTAGCGGTAGTGTTTTTAGAGAGGTTGAAGACTGATGTGACGATGGATAAACTCGTAGTGAGGGTTAGGAAGGAAGTTTTACATGAGGTAGGACATGTACTCGGACTTAGACACTGCCCTAATAAGAGGTGTGTTATGACATTCAGTAACTCGATATACGATACCGATTATAAAGAATATAAATACTGTAGACAATGTTATTCAGAATTACTAAGACTAGGTTATAGGATTAATACCGACTACGTTATTACTTGATAACTAATGACCTCATACTTAACCACGACATCACCACCTAACTCAGTGATAAGTACCTCGATTATGTTTGTGAACACGTTATAGTTTATTAAAGTATATTTAAGGTCTTCGAAGTAATCATAGAAACAACATGAGGAGAAAATCCTCCCGGTAAACCTTACCGTAAAGTAATTTCCTTTAAACTCTATTAATTCTGCATAAGCTTCAGGTGCTCTATAATTATTATATTGATTAATAGAATCTATAATAATCTTTAAGATCCTCTGACTATGTTCATAGCTCATGATATCTCACCACTTACTAATCTCTCAACATATCTCAGCATTTCAGGACTACTATTTAAATCTACAGTTATTGGCGATATAGTAACACATCCCTCCCTCTCAAAAGAATACACATCAGTATCTACCTCTGAAACCTCCGGTTCTCCCTGTAACCAATAGCAGATATTACCTCTAACATCTCTATCTATCCTATACCTAGCCCTCCACCTAATCCTAGCAGCTCTAACAACTCTATAGCAATTTCTAAAATGTTCTGTCCTAGGGATGTTAATTGATAATACATCAACACCTTTAGGGAATCCAAACTTCATAGTGTTAATTGTTAACATCCTTACTAACCTCTTGATAAGTTCTCTGAAGTTCTCATTATAGAAATCTGAAAACTCATAAACATCTGCTGATACAGCTATTGCTGGAATACCCATCAAGGCAGCCTCAATAGCTACTCCGACAGTACCGCTGTAGAATATATGTTGGAGTGATAGGTTCTCACCAACATTAACACCTGATAACACTAGGTCTGGTTTAAAACCTAATACCTCAATAGCTAGGTGTATAGCGTCGATAGGTGTTCCATCAGTGACGAAGACCTCATAACCTAAGTACTTAGTTTTATATAGTCTTAAAGGCTTATCAAAAGTTATTTCACGACCAGTTGCTGATTTAGGGTATTGGGTAGATATCATTAAGGTATCGCATAAGTCTTTAACTGATTCGTAAAGTAGGTAGAGTCCAGGGCTTAAGTAGCTATCATCATTAGAGAGTAGTACCTTCAAATTTTAATACCTAGGCATTAATTTAATAGTAGATTTTTAAGTTATCTTACTATCATCGCATTCAGGTATAGGGTTAATAACCTCAGCAGTAACTCTTTCTCCAGCTTCATAACCTTCAACGTTCTCAGGGATTACTAATATTCCATTCCCTCTGATAAGGGTTGATAGTATCCCAGAACCGGTAAGTCTTAACGGTTCGATGTAGTAATTTCCGTTAGAGTTACGGCATATATGAACTCTATAGAACGACTTAAACCCTACCTCATTAGCTAACTTCCTGGTTAAATATCCTGAAATTGTTGGTTTAGGTACTTCCTCAGTCTTATTTAAGTGACTTACTAACGGTTTTAGAAATACTTCTAAAGCTACTAGACAAGCCACTGGAAGACCTGAAACTATAAGTACTGGCTTACCCTTAACTACGTATGCACCAGTAGTTCTTCCAGGCCTCATAGCAACTCCGTGAAACACTTTAATAGAACCCTCAATACCTTCAACAGCTTCTGGAACTAAGTCTTTACCTCCTACAGAGGTACCTCCAGTAATAATCACGATATCTGAGTTATTTAAAGCGCTGATTACTGTACCCCTTATAACTTCTAAATCATCAGGTACTATACCGAGTACTACAGGTTCTACATTAATCATCTTTAAATAACTCTCTATTAAGAATTTAGTTGAGTTCACTACCTTACCACTACTTAACTCACTACCTAACTCTACTAACTCACTACCGGTATTTATTATAGAGACTCTAACCTTCCTATAAACTCTAACCTTAGATATGTTAGCTGATGCTAAAGCAGCTATATGCCATGGCTTAATCTGAACACCGACATTGAGGATGACGTCCCCCTCCTTAAAATCCTCACCTCTTCTTGAGATGTTTGCGTAGGGAGGTACAGGTCTTAAAATCCTGACCTCACCATCCTCAGACACAGTATCCTCAACAGGTACTACAGCATCTGCTCCCCGAGGTATTCGAGCCCCAGTAAATACTAAATACGCATCATACTCACCTACAGGTCTTAGATTAGATATATCGTCACCAGCCTCAACAGTCCCTAAGACTTTAAAATATATTGGATTAAATGGTGATGCACTAGTAGTGCTCAACGCCTTCACAGCATAACCATCTACAGCACTTCTATCGAATGGTGGGATATCGTAAGGGGCTCTAACCTCCTCAGCACATACGTAGTTAAGGGATTCATTAATAGGTAATTCAATAACATCTAAACTCACATTAACGTAACTTAATAACTTATTAATAGCGTCTTCAACTCTAGTAAACTCCTTAAACCCTACTAACCTCATCCTAATATAGACCACCTTCATGATCACTGATTAAGTGTTTAAATCATTGTTGCTAACCCCTCCGCCTTAAAGAGTAGAGGTTCTCACTAGTACGGAAGGTTTGAGTTTAATTCCTCTAAAGACTTTAATGATGGATTTGGTGAACTCTTCTTATTACTGCACTTAGGCTACTGTAACCTTCAATTGTAAACAATATTATACCTAGATTACTTAGATAGTTTATGAGGGTTACCACTACAGTGGTGGGGTTTAGATCTCTATTTAAGGGATTTACGAGGTCTGTATTACCTAATATGCTGTTGTTCCTCGTAATATTATTTCATATCTATAATGTCTATAGTTATGCTTACTACATTGATGATTACATATCTGATGAGTGTTGGTATGTAAGTAGTGCTAGGAACTTACTCGTTAAGGTATTTAATGTCCAACCAACCTATATAGGTAGTGATGGTTTTTTAGGGGTTAATATAGAGGTCTCTGATAATAGAGTAATACATGACGTGATCAATGCTGTATTAAGCTCTGGTGGGAGGGTTGTAAAAAGTGATTATAGTAATATACAGTTAGTATATGTTGAAGTTCCGGACGTAGATGTATTAAGTGATTTAAGAAGTATTCCCGGTGTTAAGGATGTAGTACCAGGTTTTAGATATCCGGATTCTAGAGAGATCACTAACTACTTAAATACTGAACACCCTCCTCTAGCTAAGTACTTGATAGCATTATCAATACTTACATGTGGTGATAAGCCAATATGTTGGAGGATACCCTCGATAATAGCTTCTACATCTATACTGATATTGATATACTTGATAATTAGGTTTTTAGTAGGAGGTGCTACAGGTAGTTACCTAGGTGTAGTGGCTGCATTGATAACAGCTTCTGATACGTTGTTCAGGTCTTTAAGTGTAGTCGCTATGTTAGATATATTTACATCATTATTCACAGTACTAACCCTATACCTACTACTTAAAGACAAGATTTACAGTTCATTAACAACTTTAGGACTAGCATTTATATCTAAGTATAGTGGTTGGTTTACAACACCTGCAATTGCTTACGTAATGATTAAGAGACGTATAGCCCCTGTGAATACTATGTTATTAGTGACTGCAATACCGTTAATAATGTTAGTAATCTCATCACTACCTCTAATTAAATCACTAGGTATTCAACGTTGGTGGTTCGAAGCTGTTGAAAATGCTGTAAGATGGCATCTAAGCATAAAAACTATTTCAGGACCACCAGCATCAGCACCGTGGGAGTGGTTACTTGGTTGGAACTCATTCGTCCTCCACTACACTTACGTGAGTGGTGAGTGGGTAGCGGACTTAATAGCTAGAGGTAATAACATACTATATTTAACAACCGTAGCAACAACTATTTTAATACTCCCTGTAATTAGTAAATTACCTGATAGAGGGTTAGTAACTATATATACTTGGTGTACGTTCTTAATGTACGTAGTTATATGGTTATTAGGTAGTAAGACACAATATAGTTTTTATATGGTTCAGATAACACCATTGATGTATACGTCATTAATAATTCATGTATTCTGGTTAACATCTACTGATAACTTTAGAATATTGATTAGGAAATGGTTAGCTATTATCAAATATCTGATTAAATGGTTTAAGGGGGAGGTTGCAATTAAGATTTATGTGAAGTTTGAAAATGTAGAATTATAAAAAATTATAATTTTATTAAGATATTAATAACGTTTATTAACTTCGGCCCACAGTAGTAGGGGGTTTAGTAAGGTGGCTAAGAAATACGTGTATAGTTTTGAGGAGGGTGATTGGCGAGATAAGAAGTTACTGGGTGGTAAGGGAGCTAGTCTTGCTCAGATGGTTCAGTTAGGTCTCCCAGTACCTCCGGGATTTACTATAACTACTGAAGCGTGTAGGGATTTCTACACCCCTCAGGAGGAGGCTATAGAGAGATTAGTTAGGGAGTTGGAGAAAGGTCCTCCACCAGAGGTTAGAGATAAGTTAATAAGTGAGGTCTGGAGTATTATCGATAAGTTACCACTGCCTACAGGTCTTCTAGAACAGGTTAGAGATTACATCAGATTCCTTGAGAAGAAGACTGGTAAGAAGTTTGGGGATCCTTCAAACCCATTACTAGTTTCTGTGAGGTCTGGAGCTGCGGTTTCAATGCCTGGTATGATGGATACCGTACTTAACTTAGGGTTAAATGATGAGGTTGTTGTAGGGCTTGCCAAGCTAACTAATAATGAGTGGTTTGCTTATGACGCATATAGAAGGTTTTTACAGATGTTTGGGAGGATTGTGTTAGGTATTAAAGAGGAGTTATTTGATGAAGCTTTTAATGAAGTTAAGAAGAAGTATAATGCTAAATATGACGTTGAAGTACCTGTTGAGGGACTTAAAGAAGTTGTTATGAGGTTTAAGGAGATCATCAGGAAAGAGTGGGGTGAGTTTCCTCAAGATCCTTGGAGACAGCTTGAATTAGCTATCAGGGCTGTGTTTAGGTCTTGGATGAATCCTAGAGCTATATTCTATAGGATAGTGAATAAGATTAGTAAGGAGGAGGCTGACTGTACAGCTGTTAACGTAGTTACTATGGTATTCGGTAATATGGGTTGGGATTCAGGGACTGGTGTATTATTTACTAGGGATGTAGCAACTGGTGAGGATAGACCATACGGTGAGTTCCTACCTAATGCTCAGGGCGAGGATGTAGTTGCAGGTATTAGGACACCTCTACCTCTAGAGAAGCTTAAGGAGCTCATGCCTCAAGTATATGAGGAGTTAGTAAAAGCTGGTAAGGTCTTAGAGAGGTTGAATAAGGATGTTCAGGATATAGAATTCACAGTTGAGAGGGGTAAGTTATACTTCCTACAGAATAGAGATGCTAAGATGACACCCCTAGCTAGGGTTAGGACAGCAGTTGGGTTGGTTAGGGACGGTATACTCACTAAGGAGGAAGCGTTACTGAAGGTTAAACCTGAACATATACTCTCACTCCTATACCCGAGAATAGATCCTAAATTCAAGGGTAAGCCAGTAGCTAGAGGTTTAGCAGCATCTCCAGGTGCTGTTAGTGGTCAAGTGGTCTTCCACCCAGATACTGCTGTTGAATGGGCTAGGAATGGTAAGAAGGTAATACTAGTTAGGGTTGAGACTAAGCCTGACGATGTTCACGGATTCTACGCGGCAGTCGGGATCTTAACTAGTAGGGGTGGTATGACCAGTCATGCAGCAGTAGTTGCTAGGGCTATCGGTAAACCAGCAGTAGTTGGAGCTGAATCTATAGTTATCGACTACGACCGTAAGGAGTTTAGAGTAGGTGATAACGTTGTGAGGGAAGGTGATTGGATCACTATTGATGGTAGTTCTGGTGAGGTCTACCTAGGTAAGGTACCTACCATCGAGCCAGAGTTGATTGAGGAGGTTGATATACTGCTTAAATGGGCTGATGAGGTTAGGAAGTTAGGAGTTAGAGCTAATGCCGATGTCCCAGATGATGCTAGAATTGCTAGGAAGTTCGGTGCTGAGGGTATTGGATTACTACGTATTGAGAGGATGTTTAGGAAGCCTGAGAGGTTAGAACTTCTGAGGAAGATCATACTTGCTGAGGATGTTGAGACTAGGATTAAGTATTTAGAACCGTTGTCTGAGATGCTTAAGAAGGACTTCAAGGAAATTCTAGAGATCATGGATGGTTTACCAGTGATCATAAGACTTATAGATCCGCCACTACATGAATTCTTACCAGCACCTGAGGAAGTCTTAAGAGAGGTTTATGAGGCTAAGACTAAGGGTGCTAGTGAGGAGACTATTAAACAACTCGAATCACTCTATAATAGGATAGTTAAGCTTAAAGAGCATAACCCTATGATGGGTCATAGAGGTGTGAGGGTTGGAGTTACCTACCCAGAATTCTACTACTACCTAACGAAGTCTATGGTTGAGGCAGCTGCAGAGTTAATTAAGGAGGGTAAGAACCCAATACTAGAGATAATGATTCCTCAAGTAGCTATAGCATCTGAGATAAGGTATGTTAAGGAGAAAGCTATAATCCCAGCAATTAAGGATGTTGAGGCTAAATACGGTATCTCATTAATGGGTAAGTTAAAGATAGGTACTATGATAGAGACTGTTAGAGCTTGTTTAACAGCTGATGAAATAGCTAAGGAAGTAGACTTCTTCAGCTATGGGACTAACGACCTAACACAAGCTACATTCAGCTTTAGTAGAGATGATGTTGAGGCTAAGTTCTTACATCAATACTTAGAAGCTAGGATACTAACCCATAACCCATTCGAAACGTTGGATGAGGGGGTAGCGAAGTTAATGGAGATAGGGACAAAATTAGGTAAGTCAGCAAATCCGAAGCTGGAGGTAGGGATTTGTGGAGAACACGGCGGAGATCCTAAATCTATAGAGATCTGCCATAGGGTTGGTTTAGACTACGTAAGTGCATCACCTTATAGAGTAGTAGTGGCTAGATTAGCAGCAGCCCATGCAGCTATAAAGTATAAGAAGTGATTTATTTTTAAGTAAGTAATACTTAAATCAATCTTTTCTCAATATTAGGGTTATCCTTAATAACTCTAAAAGCTATGCTAGTGATGGATCTTCTTATATGTGGTACTTTCAACAGTCTCTTAATAAAGTTATCTAACTCACTCACTGTTTTAAATAACGATATCACAATTACGTCATACTCGCCAGTGACGTCATAAACAGCTCTTACATTAGGTTCTGATGCGAGTAACTTCTCAACCTCTTCTATATACGGACCTTCAACTTGAAGGAGTGTTATCGCTGTTACTTGGTAATTTAATTTTGAGTAATCTATTAATGTAGCATAACCTTTAATAACACCAACCTTCTCAAGTTTCTTGATTCTACTTAGTATAGTTGATGGTGATTTATTTAAGATTTTAGCAATCTCCCTAACACTGAGTTTAGCATCATTCTTAATGACGTCTAAGATCTTCAGGTCTAACTCATCTACCTCTACTTCAGTACTACTCATTAGGTGTTTAACCTCTACGTGAGTGGTAATTAATTATAAGCTCAGCAGATCTTCGTACCTGGTTTTACCGGTTCTAAAGTTGTGAGTATTACTGGTTTCTCCTCAGGACCACAACCAGCTGCTAAGATCATGCCTTGGGATTCCAGCCCCATCATCTTCTTAGGTTTTAAATTAGCTACTACTATAACATACTTACCGATCAGTTGATTAGGGTCGTAGAATTCTGCAAGTCCAGCAAGTATCTGCCTCTCCTCAACTCCTAAATCAACTATTAACCTAATTAACTTCTTAGAACCAGGAACTCTCTCAGCATGTTTAACCACACCTACACGTAGGTCGACCTTAGCGAAATCATTAATATCTATTAAATCCATAAGTTAACCCCTTTAAAAGTCATTAATAGGATTTAATAACGTTTACGTATTAATAAGTAAGTTTTTAAACCCTCTACATATAAGGATGAAATTGGTAGGTTAAACACTTGGGGAGGATAGCTAGATATTTCGATTTCATAGATTTCGGAGATATATGTAGGAATTGTAATGTGAACTGTTGCCGTAGGTTTTACGCAGTCCTCCTACCTGAGGAAGAGAAGGAATATGAAGGTATTTCATCAACTGTAGAGACTGATTTAGGACTGGTTAAATGCTTAGGCCGTATAGGTAGGACATGCCCATTCTTAAGCACTGAGGGATTATGTCTAAACTATAAGAATAGACCTTTTGACTGTAGGGTATGGCCTATCCTCCTCTACTACGACTTCAAAACAGGTGAGAAGGTTGTGTATCTAGATATGGATTGTCCAGCTGTAGCTGAAGGTAGGATTAAGCAGGAGTTCATAGATAATGTAGTTAAGTTGTTGAGGAGCATAGATATAGATGTTGAGTGGTTGAAGAAATATACTCTCGCTCCATGGCCTAACAATCTTAAGGAAGTAGCTAGGTGGAAGTAATTAACCTACCCACTTTTTAAACTAAGTGATTTTCTCAGACTTAACCATATCTGTTAACTGCTTAACACGTATTCCTAAGTATGTTGTTGAAAGTAGTAGTAATGGGTACTCACTAACAACTGTTACAACTCTATTAATGAGTGCTAGTATGCTGGATATCTTTAAGGAGATCCCTAAAGACTTAAGTAGTATTATCTGTATGGCTTCGAAGACACCTATATTCCCTGGAGTTACTAGAGGTAGTAACCATATAATCATGTATATAGAATCGAAGACTATTAAGGATGTTATAAAGTCTATATTAGTTGATACTAACATACCTAGACATATACCGTATAAGGTGTTAGATAGCTTCTCAAGTAGTATTATTAACGTAGAGATCAGTAGTAATGTCTTCCCCGAGGTAAATAATTTCCTTACAGAGCTCCTATATTTGTTAGGGAAATCATTAAGTTGTAGGTTGAATTTACTTGAGATACGGTTAGCTATTCTTTCAAATATATTTGAAGAAGGTATTAATAATAATACAACATTAATGATTAGTAAACCAGCTATAGATGTTGATAACAGTATGGTTAGGTCTAAGGGAGCTCTTATAACATAGATAGCGAACATAGTAACCACTGCTGTAACTACTGTTAATATAAGTCTATGGGTTAGGAGGGCTGGTATAATCACGTCCTGAGGCATTAATAGAATTTGTCTTAACATTAATATCTTAGCTACTTCAGTAACACCACCGATAGGGACTAGCAATTCTGTAGATATAGCTGCTAAGGTTATAGTAAGTACTTTAGTGATTGATAACTCCTTATAGTATACCTTAAGTATGAAATACCATGAAATCGAATGAAGTGTTAGAGATAATATACGTAGTAGTAATGCTGGTATTAGAAGTGCTATATTTAATGACATGATAATCGGTACAGCATCATTTAAATTAATGAATATTAAGTAGAAAATCACTGAGTATGTTATAAAAGCTACCATCACTACCAATAGTACATTCCTACGTTTACTCAACATCTCATTAACCCAAAGTTTAAGGTAGTTCTAAGTCAATCTTCTTAAGATATTAATTACTGCAAATATAAGTATTTACTGACATTAATGATTGCTAACAGTTCGATTACTGTCTAAGTAATCTTAAGCTTATTGACGAAAATAATAAAAACCCCCTCTTGAATATTATAAGGAGTGCTTATGAGGTTATTCATTAAGGCTTGGTGTGCTTACATACCAAGGTTCAGGAAATCTATTAATAACCTCTTAATCCCTGTGTTGGGACCTGATGAGGATTTAATAACTATGGGTTATGAGGTGTGTCGTATCTTGAGACGTAATGGTTGTGCTAATAATATTAAGGCATTGATATACTTATCAAGTGATAAGGAGGTTACTAATGTTAAGTCTGCATTACTTTCTGAGTTGCTTAAATTTAACGGTGTTAAGAATTATGATGTAAGTAATTTTTACCACTTAGTAAGTATTGTTGAGGATATTGTAGGGTATGGTGATGTCCTAGTCATATCAGCTGATTCAAGCACAGCTGCCTCAGCAACCTCTATACTGTTAAGTAGTTCTGGAGGTCCTGTGGAGGTATTAGCATATGACTTAATAGCTAATACAGTACCTTTAATGCCTGGAAAGAATGCTAGGAACGACTTCCATGCAGAGCTCTACATGAATAAGTTGTTAATGTCTTTGAGGGAGTTGCTGACTAAGGCAGGAGTCTCACCAAAGGATATCAAGTACGTAGCCACTAACATTAAGGATTTAAAGTACTGTTCTAAGGTTTTGAGATCTATAGGTATTAGCGAGAATGCTTTAGAACCTACTAAGTATGTTGGGAAGGTCGCATATTTCGGTTTAACACATACGTTACTCACACTAATCAAGTCTCTTGAGTTAGCATCAGTTGGAGATAATATACTCGTTACGGACCTAGATGAGAACTTCAGTTATAAGGTCTCGTTAATTTTAAGAGTTAATGAAGATTTAAATAATTTACGCGGTTGTGTGAGTTTTATAGATAAGCTACTGAGTAATGACTCAGTAGTAATACTACATTAAATACTACATTGATGGTGGTCCTGATGAGTAAGGTATACGTAGTTGGTGTTGGGATGAGTAATGTTGGGAGGTTTTATGAGAGGTCATTAAGGGATTTAGCAGCTGAAGCTCTCTTTAAAGCTATAGGTGACTCAGGTAATTTAATACCTGAATACGTATTAGTTAGTAATATGTTGAGTAGTCAAGCCGAGCAGGAGAACTTAGCATCACTTATAGCTGATTACTGCGGGTTAAGAGGTTCTTCAGGGTTTAAAGTTGAGGCTGCCTGCGGGTCTGGAGGTGCTGCAGTACTCGTAGGTTACTCATTAATAGCTTCAGGACTAGCAAAAGCTGTAGCTGTTGTTGGTGTTGAGAAGTTGAGTGAGAGGACTACACCTGAGGTAGCTCGTGGGTTAGCTTACGCAGCTGATGCAGATTTTGAACTACCCTACGGGATAAGTTTCTCAGGTTTAAACGCGTTAGTTATGAGGTACTACATGATGAAGTATAATGTGAAGCGTGAGGAGATGTCTGCATGGCCTGTGTTAATGCATGAAAACGGTTATTATAACCCCTATGCACATTTAAGGATGAGGATAACTGTTGATGACGTCATTAAATCACCAGTAATTGCAGACCCTATAAGACTACTTGATTCATGCCCTATAAGTGATGGGGCTGCAGCAGTCATATTAACTTCTGAGGAATTAGCTAGAAAGTATAACGATACTCCAGTACTGATAGCAGGTATTGGTAACGCGTTAGACAGTACTGACATATCATCTAGGTATGAATTAGATACGTTTTTAGCTTCGAAGTTATCGGCTGAGAGGGCGTTTAAATTAGCTAAGTTAAGTCCTAAGGATGTAGATGTTGCTGAACTCCACGATGCCTACTCTATAAATGGTGTTGTAACTCTAGAAGATGTAGGTTTCGCACCTAAGGGTATGGGGGCTAAATTAATTGCTCAGGGTAGGTTCAGAATTGGTGATAAACCAGTTATAAACCCTTCAGGAGGTCTTAAATCTAGAGGTCATCCAGTAGGAGCTACTGGAGTTTACCAAGTATGTGAGGTTGTAATGCAGTTGAGAGGTGATTTCCCAGGCGTTAAGGCCGGTGGTGAGGTTGGATTAACCCAGAACATAGGTGGTGTAGGTTCGAATATAACGACTATAATCTTAAGGAGGTGATCTGAATGTCGTTTCAGAGGATGTGGAGGTTAAAGGACATCCTACTAAATTTAGTCGGTACTAAATGCTTAAACTGTGGTCATGTATTCTACCCACCTAAGGCAGCATGCCCTAAATGTTCTTCAAGAAATGTTGAGAAGGTGTCTTTAGGGACTTCAGGGAAAGTAATCACATACACTGTAGTTAACGTACCTATAGAAGGTTTTGAGAATATGTCACCGTTGATAATAGCGTTAGTTGATACTGGTAGTGGTAAGGTCTTAACACAGCTAACTAATGTTAAACCTGATGAGGTGTACGTAGGTATGGAAGTTGAGGCTACTGTAAGGAGGTCTGCAACTACATTAGATGGTTATGTACCCTACATAATCAAATTTAAACCTAAAGAACGTTACAGCTAATGCATTTCAAGTCTATACCTAAGCTTAAATACATTTGATTTTACAGGTATGAGTATAAAAGCAATCATAGCTGAGACTATTACTATGATGGTCTCTAAGGGTCTACTGACTTTATAGTTAATGATTTCTGAGGAAGTTGTTAGGTAGGCAGAACCAACTATTATTAACGATATTATTGATATAAGGACCTTCCTCAAGGTTGAGGACTTTACAGGTGAGGTAAATGTATCCACAACCCACACAACTATTAACAACCCAGTTATTAAGTTAAGGTCTGGATATGTTAGTAGTTGAGATACTATGAGGAGTATTAGGAGTAGAGTCGGTTTTAAATACGTAGTAATCCTACTTAAACGCCCTACCCTCTTAGTAGATATGATATAACCTATTAAAGAGATTGTATAACCTATTAACATGCCTACAACGACATCAACCTCCGAATGCATTCTAAGAACTACTCTAGAATAACTAGTTAGTATTGGTATAGCTAACGCACAGGCATAAAAAACTACTCTCCGAGTACTTAATGCTAAAGAAAGCCAGAACGTAGATGATATCTGGGCATGACCACTAGGTAGTGAAGGTCCCTTACCAATGACTAACATATCAATAACATTCTTAATGATAGTAGGTAAATAATCTAAGTCTACTACGTAAGTGTTAGGTCTCGGAATACCTAACCAATACTTAAGCAGTATGTTTAAGAACGAACTTATAAGTACTAGACTTAATAGTCTAATACCTAACTCTCTACGTATGAATAAGATCATTGATGATAGCGCTATATATACTAAGTCATCACCTATTATCGAAAGCGTTATCAGTATTACTATTGTTAGGTCCAACACCTCACACCGTCTAATTACGGAATCTAATGTAATAAACGTTATTTCATTATAGGGTTTGTTCATGTTTAAATACCTTTACTATAAAGTAGGTTTTATGGAGGGTAGCATGTATAGAGTTAGTAGCAGGCAATACACCATAATTAAAACACTCAATGATTACTTAGTTCGTGGGTTTAGATACGTTGATGTTAGGGAGGTAGCTAAAGCTCTAAATACTAACGTTAGTGATCTTATGAGGGACCTCGCCGAATTAGAGAGTAAGGGGCTTATTAAGACTCAGAGACTTAGTAAGTATTTAGTGAGGTTAAGTGATTTAGGTATTAAGTACTTAAACGAGGGTTTACCTGAATTTAAATTACTTCAAGTTTTAGTGAATCTTAATTCTAGAGGTATTAGGAGTTTAAGAGTTGATGAGCTTAAAGAGGTCTCTAAGTTAAGTGATGATGAATTCTCAGCTTCATTAGGTATACTGAGGAGGTTTAACATGATCTCAATAAATAGGAATGTAGTTGATGTTTCATTAGATGATGCTAAGGTTCAGGAGTTTAGTAAGTACTTAGAAGATGTTAAGGGACTACTGAGTAGGTTGAATAAAGGGCTTATAGTAGGGTCATTAGATAGTAAGCTACAGAGTATTAAGAGGAGGGGTTTCGTAGTTGTTGATGAGATTAAGGAATTAAGTGTAGGTCTTACTGACGTAGCCTTAGAAGCTATTAAGAATAACTTAATAATTGCTAAGGATATAGTTACAGTACTAACCCCGGAGTTAATATCTAGTGGTGGTTGGAAGGATGTAGAGTTTAAGGAGTTTGATTTAAGTATTGAGGTACCGATGGTATACCCATCTAGGAAGCATCCATACATAGAGTTCTTAAACTATGTAAGAGATATTGTCGTTTCTATGGGGTTTGAGGAGGTAAAGGGTCCTCACCTAGAGCTGGAGTTCTGGAACTTCGACGTCCTCTACGTCCCACAATACCACCCAGCGAGAACTATAACAGATGTTTACTTCGTTAAGGAAGGAGTTCAAGTAAGGTATGATGTAGATGAGGAGGTAATGAACATCGTTAGGAGGGTTCATGAGGATGGAGGCCCTGCTAATTCATTAGGTTGGGGGTATAGATGGGATCCTAAGAAAGCATTGAAGTTAATACTGAGGACCCATACAACATCAGTTTCAATGCGTACTATATATGAGAGAGGTGAGGGTGAGTATAGATGCTTCTCATTAGATAGGGTTTTCAGGCCAGATACTCCAGACCCTACGCACTTGATGGAGTTCCACCAACTTGAGGGTATAATAGTTGGTAAGGGAGTCTCCTTCAAACACCTCTTAGGATTCTTTAAAGAATTTGCGAGACGTCTAGGTTTAGGGGATGTAATATTTAAACCAGCGTACTTCCCATTCACAGAACCTAGTGTTGAGGGCTACGTAAAGCATCCTAAGTTAGGATGGATTGAGGTTTTCCCAGGCGGTATGTTCAGACCTGAGGTTTTAAGACCGCTCAAAGTAGTTAACTGTAATGTTGCGGCTTGGGGTATAGGTATTGATAGGATAGCTATGATGGTGTTAGGTATAGATGATATTAGGGAGTTATATAGTAATTCATTAGATGTGATTAAGGGTATGAAGATTCCTAGGACGTTACTAAAGGGGTGAGACTATACCGACCATTGAGGTTAAGTTATGGGATATTGAAAGGATAGTGAGGAGCCGTATAAGTTTTGAGGAGTTGGGAGAATATCTTACTAAGCTTAAGTGTGAGGTTGAGGAAGTTCGTGGTGATACGTTAGTTTATGAGGCATCACATGATAGACCAGACTTATTCTCAGCAGAGGGTTTAGGAAGAGCTTTAAGGAGTTTAAAAGGTGTTGATAATGGATTTAAAGAAGTTATGGTTAGGGATTCAGATGTTGAGGTAATAGCTTCGAATAAGCCATCCTACAGACCATACGTCTTAGGAGCTATAGTTAAGGGTTTATCCTTAGATGAGGAGTCAATAATACAGATAATTCAACTACAGGAGAAGTTACACCTCAGCTACTGTGGTGATAGGGCTTTAGTAGCTATAGGACTCCATGATTATAGTAAGATAACACCTCCGATATATTATAAGGCTGTTAGTGAGTATAGGTTTAAGCCTTTAGGTTATGATGAAGAGATGAGTATTAGGGAAATACTCAGTAAAGTGGATAAGGGGGTTAGGTATAGGCATTTAGTTAGAGATGATGAGTACCCCTTACTGGTAGATTCTAAGGGGATGGTACTATCTATGCCCCCAATAATTAACGGTGATTACACCAGAATAACTACTAACACTACTCAATTCTTCATAGATATAACTGGGACAGACTTAGAGTTGATGAGTAGGGTCTTGAACGTAGTTATAGGTGCGTTGTTAGAGAGAGGTGATGAAGCTACAGTATTTAAGGTTAGAGTCTTAGATGGGGATAGGATTATATGGAGTCCTAGATATGATGTAAAGGTATTTAAAGTAGGTTTAGATGATGTTAAATCATTATTAGGTATCGACTTAAGTGTTGAAGAAGTTATTAAGTGTTTAAATAGTATGGGGTTTAATGTTAAGGTATTAGACCTAAGGTCTTTAGAGGTTAGGGTACCTCCCTACAGGATTGATGTAATGCATGTTGTCGATATTATTGAGGATATAGCTATTGCTTACGGTTATGACAGGTTAACACCGACACTCCCACCACCTACGCATAACGGTAGTATACATCCGATAGAGAGGTTCTCGAGAATTGTTAGGGATTTAATGATAGGTTTAGGTTTTAACGAAGTGGTGAACTTCATGTTAGTAGATTCCGAATACTTAAGTGATTTAAGTATAGGTAATTACGTCCTATTGGAGAATCCTAAGATGAAGACTTATTCAGCAGTTAGGAATTCATTAATACCTTCAATACTTCAAGCAGTTAGGATTAATTCCTTAACCTCTAAAAACATTAAGTTGTTTGAGGTTGGAGATGTTGTTGAGTTAAGTAACAACGGCTTCAGAAGTTCTAGGAAGTTAGCTGTAGCAATATCAACCGCTGAGACGACATTAACTGACGTGTTAGTGGTTCTTAAGTCCTTAATGAATATGTTAGGGATTAACTACTCATTAAGTCGTTGTAGTTCTGACTTAATGATTAGTGGTAGGTGTGGTGAGGTAGTAGTTAGAGGTGTTGTTATCGGGGTCGTCGGTGAGGTACACCCAAGGATACTTAATTACTTAGGGATTACATTACCTGTAGCCTTATTAGAGATAAATCTATCATCCCTACTACAGATAATTTCTGGTTAATTAAGTAGTTATAAACGTAGTAGTTCCTTAGCATTTCTAACTACTTCATAAGCTATCTTCTCACCAAATGTTGGTAGGTTAGAGAGTTTTCTAGGGTCGGCATTAGCTAAGTCTTCTAAAGTTTTAATACCATTACTTGCTAATATCCTAGCTCTAACCCTACCAATGCCCTTAACCATAGTTAACTCTAAGACATCTTCTTTAACACCGACCTCTATACGTTTAGATAGTGCTTCTAATCTCTTAGCATGTTCTTTCAAACCTACTACATAGCATACTTGGCTTGAGGCGTGAGCTACCCAACTCCCTGTATCGGTTAGCGTGAGTAGGTCGCCTAAACCTATATCGTACTTACTTATTATTGAATCCTCATCAACTTCGTTAACCCATTCATTAAGTATCAAGGCTATTTTAAAACCTCTTAACCAGTCATCATAGTCGACATCCTTTAAATTACTTATATCAGGTATTAGTCCTAGGTCTGAGTAAGCTAGTGCATCATCTTCTAACCTGCTATAACCTGTAACCCTAACCCTACTGAAGTCTGGTGTTATTGAGAGTAGGTGTAGGTAGTAGAGGTCCTTCACATCCTCTACCCTACTTAAATCCTTTATAATGATCTTAGCTGTTAACGGATCTATATAGAGTTTTGAAACTGTAATGCCTAGCTCTGTAGGTACGTACCTACCACCTCTTACCTCAATCATATTATCATTTACTAATTCATCAATAACTCTACGTATTATATATTTGCTTAAGCTGAAGGCTGGTGTATTGAAGGCTAATGTCTTATTGAAGAACATGTTTAATTCATCATCATTACTTACATAGCCGGAAGCTACAGATGCTAAGACATGTATCCGTAGGGATCTTATGTTGGTGAGTGCTGATGATACAGCCTCAACCTTCCCATATATGTACCTCCAACCCTCAGCAGGTGAGGAAACATCTGCTAATACAACCTCACCGTAGGGGTCGTACTGTGGTCTACCAGCCCTACCACCCATCTGCTTATACTCCATAATAGATATAGGCTTCATAAACCCCTCCTCAAACCTCTTAGTAAATATCAATACCCTACGTGCTGGGACATTAATACCTGCAGCTAATGTCGGTGTAGCTACGATTACCTTAATCAAACCCTCTCTAAATCCCTTCTCAATAACCCTCCTAGCTATTGGGGATAGACCTGCATGGTGGTATGAAATGCCATAACTTAATAACTTACTTAAAGATTCTACCTCACTACGTGATGGTGATTCCTCTTTAATAATATTCACTAACTCCGACGGCTGCGGCTTAAACCTATCCTTAACTACCTCAATTAACTTAAAAGCAGTTAGTTCTGCCTGCTTCCTTGACTGTTTAAATATTAGTAACTGGTAGTCGTTATCTAATGCATGCTTAACACAATGTATGACTATATCTGAGTTGACGTGTTCTACCCTACCATCGTTAAATTCTATAACGTTCTTCCTCCTATTATAGAACCCTTCAATAAGTTTAACAGGTCTCCAATCACTAAGCACTAACTCAGCATTTAACCACTTAGCAATGGTTTCAGGCTCCCCTATAGTAGCACTTAAACCAACTATCTGTTTACCTAGCATTAACATCCTAGCACAGATTAACTCGACTATAGGGCCCCTCTCACTATCACCTACATTATGTAGTTCATCAACAACTAAAACCCCGATCCTATCAATCCATGAAGGCCTATGCCTGAGTATAGAATCTAATTTCTCGTAAGTAGTTACAAGTATATCGTACTTCCCTAAGTGTTCTCCAGATTCCTCATAATCACCTGTGGATATACCGACCTTAAAACCATAACTACTCCAGAATTTAAACTCTTCAAACTTCTCTGATGCTAACGCCTTAAGAGGTGTTGTGTAAATACCTATACCCCCGTTAAGTACTGTATTCACTAATGCTAACTCACCAATAAGTGTCTTACCACTAGCTGTAGGTGCTACAACTACTAAATTCTTCCCTCTAAGTAATCCAGCTCTAAGTGCGTCAGCTTGAGGAGGTGTAAAGTGTGTTATTCCTTTAACCTTAAGTCCTTCTAAGATTACCTTAGGCATATCAAACGAGTGGATATCTATAAAATCATTACCCACTCAACACACCACTACTACAGAACTACTTAAGTAGAACTCATAAAACCTCATACTAAACTCACTGAATCATACATTAAATTAGTTTTTCTCAACCCATGTACAGTCCTCTTCAACGACCAACTAAACCTATATATACTTCCTAGTAGTGAGTACCTCATTACAGGTGTAACGTTCCCTACTCTTATAGATTCTAAGACATCATCAACTGTAAATCCATCAGCGTAGATTATATTAAATGCACTACCTATTAACTCACCTACATGTGCGTCTGAATTAGCTAGTAATGGTATGTTTAAACCTCTAGCTAGGATGTATGTGATGATATTTGAGATAGGGTCGCTAGAACTATTAAATATTTCAACAGCATCCCATACCTTAAGATTAACACCCCACTTAATACCTAATCTTAAGAGATCGTAGGGATGTGATGGAACTAATAAACAGTTGTTCTCCCTACAACTATCTACTAAAGTACTTAAATCATAAGAGATTCTAATTGCTTGTGGACATAGTAGTAGTACCTCCCCTAAATACGTCTTCACCTCAGCCCCATATATCAATATCTGAGACCTCTTATCGACATACCTACTAGCTATCACACTACCTAAGAATGTATTATGGTCTGTTACAGAGATTACGTTAATAGATTTTAGCTTAGAGATCTTAACTATCTCTGAAGGGTGTAAAGCACCATCACTTACTATTGAATGTATATGGAGGTCTCCATAGAGTTTAAGCATTAATCAACATCTCTTTCAACTTAATCCTTAACTAAGTATTATTCTCTCCTTCATAAGCTCTACGATCTTACGTGCTAATTCCTCTTGCTTAAGCCAATCACCGAAGATAACACCCCTACCTAGAAGCTTCATCAACTCCTTCTTAACGGTATTAGGTATGGGCTTTATACCATACTTAGCTAGTGGTGTCCCAGGTAGTGGTAGGTATGTATGGAGTCTCACCCTAACATTACCTAAACTAATTAATTTTCGAATAAATCCTAAAGTCTCATACATATCTGTTAATTCCTCAATAGGTAACCCTATTATGAAGTCTACATCAACACCGAATCCATACTCTCTTAAAATACTAACTGCATTAATGACATCATCAACTGTATGCCCTCTATTAAGTCCCTTAAGTACTTTATCAGAACCTGATTGAGCACCTATAGCTATCCTCTTATTATCTACGCAATCCTTAAGTACTTTAACTACGTCACGATCTATGAATTCAGGTCTAACCTCGCTTGGGAATGTCCCTAAATATACCCTCCCACCTAAATTCCTTAACCTACTCATAGAATCTAAGAACTCAATAACACTACTATAGTTTAGTTTACGTCCATCACTACCGTAGGCAAGTATGTTAGGAGATATAAATCTTAAATCCTTAATACCTTTATTAATCAAAAACTTACAATAATTTATTATTGAAGTGGTTGATCTATGTCTCATAACCACCCCGAAGATATGACTGACTTGACAATACTTACAAGCATATGGACATCCCCTACTAACTTCTATAGGGTTAAATAAACCTCCCTCTGTCGGGAATGGTGGGTAGTCATCTAGATTAACGGGTTTGGGAGAGTTCTTAACAACTAACTTATCATCATCTATATACGCTATACCCCCTACTTTAGCTAAGTCATCACCATTGATAAGATTACCTAAGAACTCTGTTAATGATTCCTCAGCTTCTCCGATAAATACGTAGTCAAAACCTAAAGACTTTAAAGAACCTAGGGGATCTCCACTTACGTGCGGACCACCGCCAATAATCAGCACTCTATCACTATTTGAGGTCTTAAACCTTCTTAAACTCCATATAAATGGTAGTAGGTCAGGTAGTTGAGTAGTCATTAATGATATACCAACAATAACTTTATCATACTTATTGAGTAGAGAGTTAACTAAGTTGAAGAAATCATGAATATTAATTAGATGTACATCTATATCAATTCTCTTAAATTGGATAGCGGCTATCAATACATGTATACTATATTTATTGAGGTCTGTATATAGAAACGCTATACAATATTTCCTACTCATCGACCACACTATAAATTCAGTACTAATTAACTTTTAATATCATTACGTCTTAATATAGTTCCTAGTCTTAAGATCTTATTAACTACGTCGTTAGGGTTTCTACCTAGTATAAGTATCATTGCTTCTTTACCGTAATCACCTTTATGGTAAATAATATCTGGGACATAACCTAACCTCTTAATAGCTTCACTAACACCCCAAGGTATTGTAGCACCTTCAATAGCTTTAACCTCTGGAGGTTCTTGAGACCTATCATAGAACGATACTGTAAAGCCTAACTCACTAATGGCTTTAATGATTAAATCATCGTATCTTATATTAGCAGCAGCTCTTATAACTGGGTTAAACTCCATTACTTTAACCAACGCTCTAGCTAGGTGTTTAGAGGTGTTGAAGTCTGGTGGTGCTATAGCTTTGATTGAGTTACCTACCTTGATGATCCTACCAGGGATTGCTGCAACATCTTCAGGACCTGAAGTGAGGTGTTTAGGTAATGCATAAGCTATGTTTAACTGTACCTCAGGAATTAAGTCTACTACTAATTGTGAGTTTTCCTCCAGAACTCTAACAGCCCTACTTAACTCCCTAATAACTCTATATCTCTCACTATCAATTACCTCCCGAATATATACCTCTGGTATGGGGTCGTCACAGCACCTAACAGCGAACTTTAAGGACTTTTCAGCCAGGTTTACAGCGTCGTTAAACACTGTGCTTAGTTCCTCATTGTTAATGAGTTTTAAGATCATGTACGTAGCTATGAGGTCCTTAGGGATCTTCGTAGGGGTATACAACTCTAGTAGTGTATTACCGTCGTAGAGTATGTGGGTAAACACATCACTACGTGCATAGTTTAGCAATATTACGTTCTTCACGTTCAGTATATTAGATAAGGACTCCAGTAGCTTATGATGTCCTCCACCAACATTAGGAATATCAAGTAGTTCTATCTCCTCAGAATTCAATACGAGCATATCTGATTCTTGGTGAATACAATCCCTCCCTAGGTAGTTTATGGTATCTTTAATTAAGTCTTTAGAGGTTAGATTAGGGTTTACCATTAGCGTTTTTATGAATGACTTGGCAGGGTTGTTAAGTAAGGTCTTAATAACATTTAACCCAGAAGCAATATCAAGTTTTAAAGCTTTTAAAGACTTAATATCTACTCTACTGAGTTCTTTAGTTATTTCCTCTTCATTAAACTTTAAGATAACTGTATCCCCTTTAGTGATAGCCGTTGTAACTAAGTAACAGTTAATCCTGAATAACTTACATAGCTCTACATCTAGGTGAAGACCTTCTCTGAAGGTTAAGTCAAACTTATTTAGTATTAATACATTACTTTCCATATCCACCGTAGTAACTTAAGTGAGGTTACGTTAAATATGTATGGGTTTCTTAAGTGATATAAGTACTGCTTCCTTAACTGCTTCGGAAACTGTTGGGTGTACGTAAAGAGTATCTAATAGCTCGCTCACCTTCCCACCCCTACTTACGATTATTGAGGCTATATGTATGATCTCAGATGCTTCAGGACCAATCATATGCATACCTAATAACCTACCGTCCTTACTAGTTATGATTTTAACAAAACCCTCGTAAGAATCTAACGTAAGTGCCCTACCGTTAGCTGTTAACGGGAACTTACTCACAATGACATCACCTAATGACTTCTTAGCCTCATCCTCACTCATACCAACACTAGCGACCTCAGGATCTGTGAATATAGCTATAGGTACTGCTGAGTAATTTATCCTGCTATTAAGACCTAAAGCATTCTCAGCTGCGGTAATACCTTCCTCAAAAGCTGTATATGCTAGGAAGTACTTACCTACAACATCTCCAGCTGCGTAGACGTTCGGGACGTTAGTCTCCATCTTATCATTAGTTATTATCTCCCCACGTCTCCCGACCTCCACACCTAGTATGTGTAGGTTTAAGTCTTTAGTATTAGGTCTCCTACCAACAGCTACTAAGACCTTATCAACTACTAATCTAATACCGTTGGATAGATAAGCACTAATACCTTCATTAACCTTCTCAAACCTACTAACTGAGGTATTAGTAAGTATTTGGATACCTTCCCTAGAGAGTATCTTCTGTAGTGTTAGAGCTACCTCACTATCTATGTTGGGAAGTATGTGAGGCATTATCTCGACTACATAGACTTCACTACCTAACGTCTTAAAGATCTGAGCTAATTCGATACCTATAGCCCCACCACCAACTACTAGTAACTTCTTAGGTACTTCATTCATTACTACAAGCTCATCACCACTTACAGTGTTTACTTCTTCAATACCCGGTATGTTAGGCTTTGAAGGTAGGGAGCCTGTAGCTATTATGAGTTTATCGTATTTGAACCTCTCTCCAGAAACTTCAACAACTCCGTTATCAACGATCTTACCTTCACCACGTACTATCTGGACTCCATTCTTCCTAAGTAAGTACTCAACACCTCTCACTAACCTACTAACTACACTGTCCCTACTAGCGAATACCTTCTCGAAACTGACCTCTATATCGTTAACTAACACACCCTTCTTCCTAAGCTGTTTAATACGTCTTAACGTAGATGTTATAGATGCTAGAGCTTTAGTCGGTATACAGCCCCTATTAAGACATACACCACCTATACTACCCTTCTCTACTATTAATACATCACCACCTAACTGAGCAGCTCTTATAGCGGCTACATAACCAGCAGGTCCTGAACCGATGATTACAACTCTAGGTTTATTCATAATATCACCTCAAACTATAACTTAGACCTCACCAACTACCTTCTCAGGTATTTCTAAGAATGACTTCAGAGTTGCTAGGAATTCAGCTCCGTGATAACCATCTATAGCCCTATGATCGAATGTTAAGCTAAATGTACATGTAGGTCTTACTCTAACCTCACCATTAATAACTACTGGTTTATCAATTATCCTCCCAATACCTAATATCGCTACTTGCGGTGGATTTATTATCTGTGTAAACCCGTCAACAGAACCTAACACCCCTATATTGGATATTGTGAAGGTCCCACCAGTTAAATCCTTAATACTTAACTTACCCTCACGTGCCTTACTAACTAAGTCATTAAGTTCTTTAGAGACCTCACCTAAGTTCTTAATGTCTACATTCCTAATTACTGGGGTTACAAGACCTAACTTCTCACTCTGGACAGCTATTGATATGTTTATATCATCTATAACTTTAACCTCATCACCTTCAATTACTGAGTTAAAAATTATATGATTTCTTAAAACATGGGAAACTAGCTTAGTAAATATTGCAGTATATGTTAGACGTGCGTTGTATTTCTCCTTGACTATAGGTTCTAACCTAACCTTCAAATCCCTTACGTAACCAACGTCAAATTCTGCATGTAGTGTTACATGAACTCTCTCACCATAGCTCTTAGAGAGTCTCTCAGCTATTGTAGCTCTAGGCCATGATTTTAAAGAAAAAGTCTTAATCACCTTCATTTAATTACCTCATTACCTCACTCAATTATAGCTACTGCCTTACCTACAGGAACTACATCACCTACATTAGCTAAGATCTTCTTAATAACTCCTGACTTAGGTGCCTCTAAATCAAAAACTACTTTCTCAGCTTCTACACGTGCTATAACTTCACCCTCTTTAACAGTATCGCCTTCCTTCTTCAACCACTCAACAATTCTTCCCTCCCTCATCTCAGGGTCCATTCTAGGCATTATGACCTCTACCATTTTATCACCGAGTGTTTTTCCCTCCTCTCAGTTAAAATTATTTACTCCTCTTAACTAAGGACTTGATGGCATTTATGAGTTTCTCTTCATTAGGTAGGAACGCGTTATATGCTTTAGGTGAGAATGGTGCAGGCATATCCTCAGCAGCTAATCTAACTACAGGTGCTTTAAGATACTCGTAAGCTTCCTCTACAGCTATCGCAGCTACCTCAGCACCAACACCGGCTGTTTTATGGTCAGGTTCTATAATTACTAATCGACCAGTCTTCTTAATAGACTCTATTAATGTCTTCTTATCAAATGGGTTTAAAGTCCTAGGATCTATAACTTCAACGCTGATACCCTCAGCTTCTAACTTCTTAGCTGCTGAGAGGGCTACGTGAACCATGATTGAGAAGGCGAACACTGTAACATCTTTTCCCTCCTTCTTAACATCAGCAACTCCTAAAGGTATTAGGTATTCCTCAGTAGGTACAGGCCCTCTTACCCTGTAGAGTGCAGCGCTCTCTATAAATATATCTGGGTTCTCATCCCTTATAGCAGATTTTAAAAGCCCTTTAGCATCGTAAGGTGTTGACGGTACTTCAATGTAGAATCCAGGTGTGTTCATCAGGAATGCTGGGAAGCATTGTGAGTGTTGAGCAGCTGCATACCTATAAAACGCACATTGAGTCCTAATCACGGCTGGTACTTTAAGCTTCCCACCAGTCATGAACCTGATCTTAGGTAAGTGGTTAATTAATTCGTCAGCTCCACACATTAGGAAGTCCATATACATTATCTCAGCTATAGGTCTCATACCAGCTATAGCGGCACCTATAGCTGCACCGATTATAGCCTCCTCAGATATCGGTGTATCCCTAACTCTTTCAGGGCCGAACTCCTCATAAAGTCCTTGAGTAACTTTAAAGACACCGCCGATGAGGCCTATATCCTCACCTAGTAGGAATACTCTCTCATCCCTTAGCATCTCCTCCCTTAAAGCCTCCCTTATAGCTTCTGCGTAGGTGATCTCACGTACTACCACTTACATCACCTCACATATACGAATTGCTTAGCGAATTCAAGGTCTGTCTCCTCACTCTCCTCAGCAAACTTAACGGCTTCCTCAATCTCTTGAAGAACTCTAGCATCAATCCTCTCTAACTCTTGCTCAGTAACTACCCCCTCCCTCAACAACCTCTCCTTAAACAACTTTATCGGGCATCTCTGCTTCCAAGCAAGTACCTCCTCATCTGGACGGTACTTACCTAAGTAGTACATCCCATGATCAAGCCATCTATATGTTCTAGCCTCAATAAATGTAGGTCCCCCACCTCTACGAGCCCTCTCAACAGCTTCTAAAGCTACCTCATAAACAGCTAATACATCATTACCATCAACTACTTTACCAGGTATGTTATAAGCTATAGCTCTATCAACTATCTCCTTAGCTGATACGAACCTACTAACATGTGCTGAGATTGCGTAGAAGTTATTCTCACATACGAATACCACCGGTAGTTTCCATATTGACGCTAGGTTTAATGCTTCATGAAAGGTACCTCTATTAGTAGCTCCATCACCAAAGAATGAAACAACTACTCGATCCTCCCTCCGCATCTTAAACGCTAATGCAACACCGACAGCTATTGGGATACTACCAGCTACTATAGCTGATGAAAATATAACACCAACTTCAGGCTCGGTACTATGCATAGACCCCCCAATACCTTTACAAACACCGGTCTTCCTAGCCATTAACTCAGCCATTAGGTATTTAGGATCTACACCCTTAGCAAGGCTATGTCCATGACCTCTATGAGTACTTAATATATAATCATCCTTCCTAAGAGCTGAACACACACCAACAGCTACAGCCTCCTCACCTATATAACCATGAGCTATACCTGGAATCTTACCAATCCTATACAACTCAACTAACTTCTCCTCAAACCTCCTTATCAATACCATCTTATAATACATATCAAGCAGTAATTCCTTACTTAAGGACTTAACATCCAATACACTCCCCCCATAACTAAATTAAGCATCATTTTTAACTCTTTCAGGACTAATAGGTCATAATGCTTCAATACTTTCAAATTCGGTAGCTTATATTATCAATTAATATTTAATACCTTAGACAGGATTATATTCATGGTGGTTTGTTTGAGGTTGGTTGGTCGTGTAGCTATTGTTACTGGTGGTGCTAGAGGTATTGGTAGGGCTATTGCTGAGGAGTTCCTTAAGGAGGGTGCTAAGGTAGTTATAGTTGATGTTCTTGAGGAGGAGTTGATGAGGACTGCTAAAGAGTTGAGTAGGTATGGTGATGTAACAGCAGTAAAAGCAGACATAACTAAGAAAGAGGATAGAGAGAGGATTATGAAGGTGACGTTAGAGAAGTACGGTAGAATAGATATACTAGTGAATAATGCAGGTATTTTCTCAACAACATCTATTGAGGATATGACTGAAGAGCAGTGGGATAAAGTTATGAATGTTAATTTGAAGGCTGCTGCAATGCTCTCTAAAGAGGTTATAAAGTATATGAAGGCTCAGAGATATGGTAAGATAATTAATATGTCCTCACTTGCTGGTCATGTCGGCGGTATATTTGCTGGTGTGGATTACGCAGTTTCTAAAGCAGGTTTGATGTGTCTTACGAAATCCTTAGCTAAACGTCTAGCTAAGTATAACATCTTAGTTAATGCTGTCGCACCTGGAGTTATAGAAAGCCCTATGACTGCACCATGGCCTGAAGAAGTTAAGAAGAGCTTCATAGAGAAAATACCTTTAGGTAGATTAGGTAAGCCGGAGGATGTTGCTAAGGTTGTCGTGTTCTTAGCATCTGATGATTCTAACTACATAACTGGACAGATAATTAATGTTGATGGAGGAATTTCAATAGGTCCGTAGGGATAGTATAAAAATACTGATGTTTTCAGTAAATACTAATTGACTTCATCAAGATCTTCTCTATAATGTCTTTAGAAACCTCTACAGGACTTTGTGCAAGTAATCTACGCATTAGTAAGGTCTTCTCAGCTATGAGAGGTATTTGAGATTCAGAAATCCCTAACTCGTTAAGACCGTTAGGTACTTTAAGACTTATCAATAGTTCCTTAATAACTTCGATAGACTTACTAATTTGTCTCTTAATATTTACTTCAACTTCAGAGCCTAGCAGTATTGATATCTTCACTACTTTCTCAGGGAGTACGTTAGCTATGACTTCAAGTAACGCAGGTGCTGTAATCGCAGCACATATACCGTGCGGTACATCTACAATACCTCCTAATACTAATGATATCGCGTGTGATATATGGGTTCCTGCGTTCCCTAAAGCTACTCCAGCCATGTAGGAAGCTATTGACATACCATACCTAGCCTCTAGGTCTTGACCGTTAAAGTACGCTCTCTTAAGGTACTTCCCTATAAGCTCTATAGCTTTCTCAGCAAAGGTATCAGTTACCGGGTTAGACCCTACATAAACAGGCCTTAAATCACTCCTACTAGGCTTAGACTTCATGTTGTAGGGTTTTGCTGTATATGCTTCAATAGCATGCATTAAAGCATCCAAACCTGTAGATGCTGTAGTGTTTTGAGGCATGGTTACTGTGTTGATAGGGTCTACTACAGCGTAAGTTGGTAGTAGGTACTCGTTTGATATACCGAATTTAACACCATCCTTACTAACTTTAAATACTGCAGTTGGTGTTGTCTCACTACCACTACCGGAGGTTGTTGGTACAGCAATTAACGGCTTTAAAGCTCCTGGGATAGGTTTACCAGCACCTACTGGTTGTGGTAGGTAGTCTAGGACATTAGGTGTTGGGTATGATGTGTAGAGGTTTACTAACTTAGCAGTATCTATAGCACTCCCACCACCAACCGCTACTATAGCATCGAACTTCAACTCACTAGCAAATTTAATACCATCCTCAATAGATTCTAAAGATGGTTCAGGTTCAACACCACTCCACACATGTACCTCAATTCCTTCAGATTCGATAACCTTAACTAAACCCTTAGCTATCCCAACTTTATTATATGTGTTCTTACCACATATAAGTAATACCCTTGATACGTTCCTCCGTCTTAAGTCCTGACCTAATTCTTGAGTTGCTCCAACACCAATCTTAGCTGGGGTTAACTTAACAGTAAATACCGGGTCTAGATTTAATTCCGGAACAGGTAGTATTAATTACGACCACCAGATCCGAATAGAGTAAGGTTAGGGTTTAAAAACTTAACTATAACGATAATAGAAGGATTAAGGATTTAGCCATTAATTCAAGTAGTTTATCCTGGAATATTATTTATTAGTACTAACTACTACTCCCTACTTAATGTTGTATTATCGGTTTCGGTTTATATAGGGATTTGTATGTAATTTCTAACTTATTATATGTAATATTTATAAGAGTTGCAGTATCTTTTAATTAGGTGGTCTTATGGGTGTTGATGAGATTAATAAGAAGTTAGATGATATGATTAAGCAGGCTAATGAGGAGTTTAGCAGGATTCGTGAGGAATTGAGTAAGATATCTGAGATGGTTAAGAGGAAGGAGGATATATGGTTGATTAAGGATAAGGTTGCTAATGTTAGAAAAGATATTAGAGGTTTTATACGTAGGTTTAGAGAGCAGATAAGGCTTATTAAGAGGGAGGTCAGGTCACTACCTAGAGATATTAGGGATGTTGTTGTTGGTAGGATTGAGGATTTTGAGGATGAGATCAGTGATATGATTGATGAGCTACTGACTAGTTTGGATGATATTAGGGAAGGTATTAGGGGTGTTATTGAAGGTAGGGAGGTTCTGAGTTACTCATTAATACCTAATATATTTAAGATATCTACTGTAGCTTTAGATAGTGTTTCTAGAGTGTTAAGTGATGTGTTACAAGATATTCGTTCTGAGGTTGAGAAAGGTATTACTAAAGGAGCTTCAAGTGTTGTTTCTGTGAGGATTTCAGATGATGAATTAAAACTTATTGATATGTTAGTTAACGTTGGTGTGTTTAGGAGTAGGTCTGAAGCTGTAACATTCTTTGTACGTAGGGGTATTAAAGCTAGTGAGGAACTCTTAAATGAGATTAAGGAGAAGATTGATGAGTTATCTAAGTTAAGGATGGAGTTAGAGAAGGAATTTAAGAAGTCTTAAACATCTAGACCTTTAATATTTGTATAGCCTTGCTTAAAATAATGTTTTATCTCACAGCAGTTAGTAACTAAGTCAGCAATATCTAACACCCTCTTAGGTACATACCTACCAGTTACTATAGCGTGGAGTACATTATTTTTTGAATACTTACTTAGGATATCTAATATGAGGTCTTCAGGGATTAAACACATATGTACTGCTAAGCCTAACTCATCAAACACTACTAACTCTGGTTTAAACTCATTAATTATCCTAGGGTATTCATAAAGTAGGAAACCTACGCTCTTGGCTATGGTTATAGATGCTGAATCACTACCTAAATTATCAGGATTTACAAACTCATCAGTTCCTAAGCAATACCATCTAATAGTAACACCGTAAGTAACTAACCTCTTATAGAAGTAATACTCTCCACTATTATGGGACTTCATGAATTGAATGACGAGTACCCTACCACCATATCCTAAGAACCTGAAGACTGTTCCTAATGCGGCAGTGGTCTTACCCTTACCCTTACCGTAGAATACTAAGAGCACGTATTACCACACTGTATTACTGTATTACTCTAAACTAACTTTCTTGCTGAAGTCAAATACTGTTAAACTGACTACTCTACGATTCTTTATCCTCACTACGACGTTATTACTCGTTAATATAGATTCATCAGCATCCTCAACATCATAACCAAAATTTATGTATAGTATATCGTTTTGCTTATCATATTCAAACCATATATTCTCTAAATCACCTAATACGAGATCATTAGCTTCACTCATTAACTACACCATTAGTTAATCTACAGAAAAGTTTAAAAAGAAGTATTCCTAACGTAATACTGTGTGGTGATGTGTATTGCCACGTCACAACTACTACTATGTGAGGATAAATGTATAGACCTATGTGTTGATAGAGATTACGACGAATTCCTTAAATGTTCTGATGATTGTTTAAGAATTTGTGTAGATGTTTCTTAATAATAAACCATTTAGAACATAACATTACTAGCTATTTTCCTTACGTCCCTAACTCCCAACTACTTAAGTACTTCCTCTGTTCCTCAGTTAATTCATCTATAGATATACCCATACACTTCAGTTTTAACTTAGCTATGGATTCATCTACCTCATCAGGTAGTTTATATACCCTCCTACTTAATTTGTTGGAGTTCTCAACTAAGTATTTTATCGCGTATGCTTGATTAGCGAAGCTTAAATCCATAACCTCACTTGGATGTCCCTCAGCAGCTACTAGATTAACTAACCTCCCCTCAGCTAGTAGGTATAGCTTCCTACCATTCCTTAACGTATACTCGACTACGTGTTCCCTCAAGGTCCTCTTACTAATGGATAATGACTCTAAAGCATTAACGTTAATCTCTACGTTAAAATGTCCTGCATTAGCTAGGATAGCACCGTCCTTCATTTTAGTTAGGTGTTCAGCATCAACTACGTTAATATTCCCAGTAGCTGTTATGAATATATCCCCGATCTCACACGCTTTACTCATAGGCATTACATCGAAACCATCCATCACAGCTTCTAAAGCTCTGATAGGGTTAACCTCAGTAATTATTACTCTAGCCCCCATCCCCCTCAACCTATTAGCTATACCTCTACCAACCCATCCATAACCAGCAACTACAGCTACTTTACCAGCTATTAATATGTTAGTAGCTCTTAACAAGCCGTCAATAGTTGATTGCCCAGTCCCGTACCTATTATCGAATAGGTACTTAGTATATGAGTCGTTCACAGCTATTACTGGATACCCCAACCTCTCCTCCCTCTCAAGTATTCTAAGTCTATTAACACCTGTAGTAGTTTCTTCAGTACCTCCACTAACCTTACTACTTAAACCCTTAGAATGTATATACGCGTGTAGGTCAGCACCATCATCTACTACTATATTAGGTAGTACCTCAGCAACCCTCTCAATACACCAATAATACTCATCCTTACTCTCCCCTCTCCAAGCATATACATGAGCTCCATACTCAACTAACGCAGCAGCAACCTCGTCTTGAGTAGATAGTGGGTTACTACCAGCAAGCCATACCTCAGCACCGCCCTCTAATAAAGTCTTAATAAGTACTGCTGTTTCCTTAGTTACATGTAATACAGCCGATACCTTCAACCCTTTAAACGGCTTAGAAATCCTGAATTCCTCCTTAATGAGTCTAAGTACTGGCATATGAGCTTCAGCCCACTCTATCTGAACTCTACCCTTAGGAGCTAGCCCTAAATCCTTAACCTTAAAATCCATCTTGTCCCACACAGAATGAATGTATATAGCCTTTAAATAATTAAATCATCTAGTACCTCTACATACCCTAACCTAGAAAGTAGTAAAGCATCTCTAAGTGGTATAGAGGTAATTGACCTTCTACAATACTTAACACCTCCATACTCTAAATCCTTAAGCACCCTAACCACTACATTCCCACCACTATCTACTAAACCATACATTAAGACCTTATAATAATCCCTAGCAATACCTACTAAATCCCCTAGTAATGTAGAATCTACAGAACCTCTAAGTTCCCCGTCATAAGTTAAGAACTTCATACTCCTCAACATTGTTAAAGAATTAATGAATTTATCTAAAACCTTTATAAACTCCTCACAGACAACAACTTTAAAGTTTAAACACCACGTAAGTATGTTGTTAACATACTTGCTAACCTCAACGACTTCCTCATTAGTTAAAACTGTTAAACTCTTACTTAACAACTCATTACTCAAGATCTTATATAACACCACATTAGCAACCGATTAAAATATTAGTTGTCTTAAGTATTTAAGCAGATCTGAAGGAGGTATGAAGGTTTGATTAATACGTTTTATTAGTTCGTAGGTGGTGTTTAGATGTTTGTTTTAGGGTGTTTAGGTTAAATAACTTTTTGATAATAATTGCGATTGATAATAATTACGGACTGCTTTGAACCTCTCCATTTACGTTATCTTCAGATGAGCTACTAAGTGGTATGAGTAGTGATGGTTCATCAATTACTACTTCACCTACACTTCTCCTACTACTACCTTTCTGAATAACTGTTGTGATGACTATGTAATCACCTAACATATACGCTTTCACAGCCCTTACACTCATTTCCTTAGATTTACTGGCATCGCCTACCTCTACTTCATTGGTCTCTACATCCTTTACAGGTTTCCTAGACAACTTAATAGCTAGTGAGTAGTTGTAGGAGAGTAGGAAGAGTATGAGTACACATATAATTATCAATATGGTAGCGTCCAATACCAACACCACATAACCTTAATGATGTAGTATATTTAAAATAGTTTAGACATATATGTTTAATGACCGGTTTTATAAGGCAGTTGTAAGTAATGTTATGTGGTATCCATTATGGATAACACTTACTGTAGGAGGTTTGAGGGTAAGGTAGTGTTAATAGTTGGTGGTGCTGGAGGTATGGGTAGTGTTACTGCGAAGGAGTTCGCTAGGGAGGGTGCTGAAGTAGTTATTGCTGATGTAGATGTCTCTAGAATGGAGATGGTTGCTGAGGAGATAAGAAGTTCTGGCGGTAGGTGTACTACAATTAAATGTGATGTCACCGTAGCGAGCGAGGTTAAAAACACTGTAGATACCGTCTTAAGTAAGTTTGGTAAAATAGATATTCTAGTATACTTCACAGGTATCTTAGGTGAGGTAGCACCGATCTGGGAGAGTTCTGAGGAGAATTGGGATAAGGTTATGAATGTTAACTTAAAAGGTGCCTTCCTATTCTGTAGGGAAGTAGCTAAACATATGATTAAGAGGAGGGAAGGGAAGATAATCACGATATCATCAGTTGCTGGTAAGGATCCTAACCCCTACATGTTAGCGTATGATGCATCTAAGGCAGGACTTATAGGATTTACTAGAGGTTTAGCTTTAGAACTAGCTCCTTATAACGTTAATGTTAATTGTGTAGTTCCTGGAATAACTGAAACACCCTTCCTAAACTTCATGACTGAAGAAGCTAAGAAGAGATCTGCTAGTTTAGTCCCTCTAGGGAGGTTAGGTAAGCCTGAGGAGATAGCTAAGGTAGTACTATTCCTAGCATCAGATGATGCTAGCTTCGTTACCGGAGCTGCTTGGAACGTAACTGGTGGTAGATGTCCATACTAATAATGATGTTAGGGTGTGAGTATTACTTATGGGAAGATCTTAAGGATTGATTTAAGTTCTGGAAGTATTAGTGAGGAGGTTTTAAGTGAGGATATATTTAGGAGGTATGTCGGTGGTTCTGGACTAAATGCTAAGATATTATATGATGTCGTGAAGGGGAGGGGGGTTGTAAAACCATTATCAAGTGATAATGTATTAGTATTCTCTGTAGGTCCGTTAACAGGTACGGGCTTCCCACTAACTAGTAGATACTTCGTAGCTAGTATCTCCCCACTCACAGGTATCTACGGTCAAGCTAGTTCTGGCGGTAAGTTCGGTTCTGAGTTAAGGAGATGTGGTTATGTATCTATAGTGATTGACGGTACCTCTGAAAAACCAGTGTATATTAAGATTGATAAGGAGGGTGTAGATATAAGGGATGCTAAGGAATTATGGGGTTACGGTACTTATGAGACTCAAGAAAAGCTACATAGGATATTTCCAAAGTACTCTATAGCATGTATAGGTCCTGCAGGTGAGAGGTTAGTTAAGTATGCAGCTATAATAAATGATGAGGGAAGAGCTGCTGGGAGGACTGGTCTAGGAGCTGTAATGGGTTATAAGAAACTTAAAGCTATATGTGTTAAGGGTTGGTTAACTCCAAGAATCGTTAATTCAGATGCTTTCCGTGCTTCCGTAATGGAGGCTTTAGATGCTGTGAAGAAGGCTCCAGCAGCTAAGATACTCCACGACCTCGGTACCTCCGGTATGATTGAGGCACTCCATGAGTTAGGGGACGTACCTATTAAGAATTTCTCTATGGGTGAGTGGGATAAAGATAAGATTAGAGTTATCTCAGGTGTTACTATAGCTAAAACAGTACTTAAGGAGAGATATCATTGTGAGGCTTGTCCTGTAGGTTGTGGTAGGGTTGTATATTTAAATGATGTTAGAATTGATGGACCTGAATACGAAACTGTAGCTTCATTCGGTACACTACTATTAAACGGTGACTTAAGGAGTATATTACTTGCTAATCACCTATGTAATGACTACGGCTTAGACACAATATCCACGGGTGTTACTATAGCTTTCACTATGGAATGCGTTGAGAAGGGTTTGTTGAAAGTGGATGAGCTTGACATTGGTTGGGGTAACGGTGAGGTAATCCCTGAGTTAGTTAGGAGGATAGCTTTTAGGGAGGGGTGGCTCGGTAACTTACTTGCTGAGGGTGTTGCTAGGGCTTCTAAAGTTGTTGGTAGGGGTTCTGAGAAGTTTGCAATGCATGTGAAGGGTTTAGAGATGCCTATGCATGATCCGAGAGCTTTTAAGTCTTGGGCATTAGGTTATGCTACATCTAATAGAGGTGCTTGCCATACATATGCACCAGTATACTACATAGAGAAGGGAATGACATTCCCTGAAATAGGGCTTTCAGAATCGTTAGATAGATTCGATTCTAGAAGTAAGCCGAGAGCTGTTAAGTTGATTCAAGATATGGCTGAGTTCTTAGACTCTATGGTAATGTGTAGGTTCTGCCTCTACAGCGGTATCAAACTACCCCTAATACTGAAGGCATTAAACGCTGTTCTAGGTACAAACATAACTGTTAATGACGCTATGATCGTCGGTGAGAGGGTATTTAATACTAAGAGACTCATAAATTCAATCCTAGGAGTAAATAAGGATCACGACATGCTACCTCAAAGGATCTTCGAACCCTCATCACCACCTGGAGGAGCTGGAGTATTAACTCTAGAAGAATTCAACAACATGCTCAAAGAATATTACGAACTACGTGGTTGGACACCTAACGGTGAAATACCGGAAGACCTCATTAAAAGATTAGAAATTAATTAACCTTAAATCCGATTTAAAGTCGTAAGTACTATATCGTTAAGGTGTTTAACACAGTTGCCCACTAGGTAGTTCATCATCTTACATCCCTCTGCCCAACCTCACATCATATACTTCTCAACAGCTGTACCTATAACACCTACACATCCTACGGTACATGTTGGGCATACATATATATTCTGTAACTACAAGCATGGAGTATCCTTCCTGAGCTGTTCGCTATGTTAATCACTTTGTAGTGTATGAAGTGTTTATAGAGTTTAAATATCTAAGTAGGAACGTAGTGTTATGTGGTGATATGAGTAGCGAGCGGGCCCGCCGGGATTTGAACCCGGGACCACCGGCTTAGAAGGCCGGCACTCTGTCCTGGCTGAGCTACGGGCCCTATCATTTATTATCTATGATGAGTTTTAAAGTTATTATGTTTTTTAATGATTTCCCTCAAGTCTAAGATTTTATCTTTAAATTCCTTAGATATTATGTATCCAGCAATGTCGAATACTCTACTAGCTTTCTTAAGAATTACGAAATCGCTTGAAGCTATAACCCCTCCCTCCGATAGTACAGCTATATCTGCTTTAGATGCTAATATTATATTTACATGTCCTAGCAACTCTGTTAGTATCTTCTTTAACTCCCCACTCTTACTTACTTGTTTATCGAGGATGATTATACTGTCTATAGGTTTCAGAAAGTTTATATAGTTAATGAGTTTTTGAGCAGATTCCTTAATAATATCTAACTCGAAATCCTTAAACTTAGTACTTCTTAAGTCCCTTACAAAGCAGTCATCACATAAGAATACATTATCACCCTCAAGAACTGAAGTCACTGTTAGTAATGTATTAAATCCATCAATTACCATCCTATAATTACTTACTTCAGTAGGTGTTATAAGTTTCCTACATATTTCAGAAGCATCTACATCACTATGTACACATCTAAAAAGTAACATCCTCTCAGCACGACTCAGCATGTAACGTGAAGTCACTAAATCTAGTGATGTTTTCTGATTATATCCTCTATTAAGTAAGTATTTATAGTCAAGTATAGCGTTGAAAACCTCATCTCTTAATATGAGGGACATGATTAAATCTTAGTGAGGTATTCCCTAACTATATTCTTGATAGTATTGATGACGGTATCTAAGTCTTTATCAACATTTATATAACCGCTTACATGGTCTCTCTTACCACCACCCCTACCGCTATAAACCTTAGATACCTCATTAAATACCTCAACAGCGTTAACACCTGATATATTAGGACTTATAGATATCTCTATAAAGACTTTACTACCACCCTCGGGTATCAGTGCTACTGCTATGATTTCATTCTTACTGGTTAACTCCTTAAGTAATTCCTTAATAACCTCCTTATCATTAATTGTAAATAACTTCACGTTGAACGGTATACCCTTCACAATTTCGGAGGTTTTAATCATCTCATCGTATGTATGTTTAAGCCATAAACCCCTATAGGTATTTAACAAGGTCTTCATATTGTTTAACTCCTCATTAATAGACTTCAACCTCTTAATGAGGTCACTACCACCAACTAATGTGAGAGCCTCATTAATTAACTCCTCAACACCTCTTACATACCTTACTAACTGTGTCCCAGCAACGAACTCAAGCCTGATAACACCATCCTGGATCTTCTGAACATTAACTATCTTAATACCACCGACTTCACAAGTATTCCTTAGGTGTGTACCGAAGCATGCTTGAGCATCAACACCAGGTATCTCAACAACTCTAATCACTGGTTCTAACGGGACACCGCCTTGATATAATGTTAACCCGTATCTAGATTCAGCATCATATCTAGGTAGGTATGTAGTGTTAACATCAATGCATTTAAGTACTACTTCATTAGCAAGATCCTCAATACGTAGGATATCCTCCTTACTTAAACTCTTATAGTGTGTTATATCTAACCTACTACGGTCTTCACTCTTCTCAGCACCTGCTTGCCATACATGACCCCCAAGTACTGACCTAGCAGATGCTAAGACTATATGTGTAGCTGTATGATGCCTCATTAACGAATACCTTCTAAACCAATCAATCTCACCAGAGACTTCACTACCTAAGATGTTAGGGGGTAATTCCTTATCAAGTACATGTACTATGACATCACCAATCTTTTGAACATCAATAACTTTGAAGACTTCATTACCAATAAAGATCTCACCAACATCACTTTTCTGACCACCGCCTTCAGGGTAGAAGGAAGTCTGATCTAGTACTAAGTAATTCTTTAAAACCCCTACGACTCTAGCTTTAAACCTCCTAATATAGGGGTCTTCATGGAATAACCTCCTAGTTGGTGGTAAGTCCTTAAAAGCATCTATAACCTCCTTAGGAAGCTCAACAGTTTTGATAGGTTTTATAGGCGGTCTACTATGTCTTGAAGCTATTAACGAATAGAAATTCTCCGGTACCTCAACACTAACACCTAACCTCCTACACTCTTCAGCGACTAAATCAGGTGGTAGGCCGTGACTATCGTATAACTCTACTAGCTTATCAATATCTAATTTCTTATAGGTAGAGACATACCTACGTAAAGTTGATGTAGCTTTCATCATAACATCGTTAAACTTACTTAACTCGTTCTCAACTACATCGAGTACGTATTCAGAATTCCTACTAACGTTTAAGTACATACCACTCCAGAAACGTACCTGTGTTTTGAATAACTCATGAACCACATCTAATTTATTGATGAGTTTTAGTATTCTGAAGATCCTCCTCAATACCAACCTAGCTAGGTAACCTTCACCAGCGTTAGACGGTACTACACCATCTGATAGCATAAGTAATGCTGTCTTAACATGGTCTAATAACGTAAAAATCCTTACCGCATTATCTAAATGTGTTGAGACCTCCTGAATATTAAGACCTAGTTCATTAGATATAAGTGACTTAATCTTAGAGTATCCTTCAGACCTCTTAGTATCATGTTTACTGATTAACTTAATAGCTCCCCATAAGATGTCAGGAGGTGTTACTTCAGTATCTAGGAGTTTGTAGTATGTGTTTATTAAGTCATTATAAACTGCGTGGAAAGCTGTCGGTGTTTTAGATGTTAACCATGAAATCCTCTCAATACCGTAGCCAGTATCAACTATCTTAAGAGGAAGTTCTGAGTAACCACCATCTAAACTCTTAAACATCATGAAGACTAAAGTAGCTACCTCTAGACCTCCAACACATACCTCTAGACAGGGTCCTGCATCACCACCACCTTCCCACCAAGACTCCTTAAACGTTATTTCCTCCTCAGGAACCCCTATCTCATCCTTGAAGAACTCTCTTGCGTAGTCTATAGTCTCATCTATAAAGTATATATACTTATCTGGGTAGTTGAAAGCATGGTGACCACCCATTATGAAGTTAGTTAAATGTCTACCTAATGTATAACCTACAGCATCTATATCCTCAAGTCTTATACATGGTTGAGCTATAACTAATGGATTAGCTGGCGGCGGTACAATACCTGAGGTTACGTGGGGTTGGAAAACGACTATACTAGCTATCGTTAAGTACAGATCATCCCTCCACCTAGCTACGACAGGTTTAGGTTCTATGACTTCATGTCCTCTCCTACTGAAGAAGTTTAGAAATATGTCACGAGATTGTCGAACATTTAATCTAACTTTAGTAGGTATGTTGAAGAATGTGTAATCACTACAAGGTACATCATTACATGTATCTCTAGGTATTAACGACCAGAAATTAGCACCACAAACTTTACATCTATATCTACGATAGCCATTAGTTGGGAGGGTCTTAATCCTTAGCTTCTCCCAATAACTTTCTACATCCATAAGTCTCTAACCGAAGAGTGATGATAGGCCTTCAGCAAGTTCCTCCTCACTAACTTCTTTCTTTTCTTCCTTACTAACCTCGGTACTCTCCTTACTAGCTTCTACTGGTTTACTTTCACTAGGTTTTGTAGGTTGTTCTGCTTGAGGTTTAATAGTTACACCTAACTCAGGTGTTTTAGTACTGATGATTGATGCTAACGTTACAGCCTTAGAGATAGCTCTACTTAATACGTAGTGGATGTTCTCCCTAGATATAATACCAGCTTCAGCAGATAGTACTAAGGCATTATTATACGCTTTAGAAAGTATTGACGGTATGACTTCAGGTAATGGGATTGCTAATGCTGTTGCTAAGTCAATAGCCCTCCTAACAGAGCTTAATAAGTCATTCTTAAACGACGTAATATCGAGTCTTAACTCCTCAGGCTTAGTAAATACTAAACCTTCATCATATATGAGCTTTATCTTAAGACCTACATCAATTACCTTAATATCTAACTTCCTAAGAAGTGAAGCTAATTCATTACTTATCTTATCGCCTGGTTTAGCTACAGTTACGTCCTTAGCTATCCATATGAAGCCCTCCCTAACTTGGGTCGGTATCTTCAACTTACCAAACATTGAGAGGGAAGGTCCTGGAGGGATGTTTGTAGGACCTGAAGGTATTACTACCTCAGAAGTAGCGGTATCACCTGGTTTAGCGTATCTCTTACTCTTAAGTCTCTCACAAATTCTAAAGACCTCGAAAGCATTCAGATTAGTTAGTAAGATAGCGTTAGAACCACTTAAGTACTTAATAACTTCTTCAGAATTCCTAAGCTTTAACTCTTCTAAAGCTCTAGCTAGTAAGCTATTCTTTACAACTCTAACAACTCCGTAATTACTAAGTAATCTCTTCAACTCTTTAAACTGCTGTGTAGGCATATTATTTAAATCTATGATGCATAAAGTCCTATACTTCATTAACAACTCACTTAACTCTCTAACTTTAGCTTCTTTCTCAAGTCTAGACTTAGATTTCTCACTGATTTCAGACTTCTTAGAGAGTGTCTTTAATACCTTAACATATCGTGAGAGAGTACGTGAATTCACTTCATCACCACCTCTACAGGCTCACCCATAGTGGTCTTAATATAGACCCTACATACTGATTCTATAGGTTTCTTTATCTTAGATTCTATAAACTCTAAAACAGTCATTATGTTCTCCGTTATGTCGTCAGGGTCCATATCTTCAGTCCCTACCCTACATCCAACCCAGGGTTGTTCCTTATTCCTTAACCTAGTACTCATACTGTACTGCTTAATTATAGCGTCTAAATTAGCTGATGGTTGGATAGGTATTGGGAACTTACCTCTAGGGCCTAGGGAGGGCCCTAAAACCTTACCGACAACAGTCATTAAATCAGACTTAACTAAGAACCAATCATACTTACGGGCTATCTTCTTAGACTCTCTCTTACTAAGTTTTTGAACTTCCTCCCTACCCAATACGTCGATACCTAGCTCTCTAGCTTTAGTTAGTAATTCCCCATCAGCTATAACTAAGATCTTAGGAGGTTTCCCTAGACCTTTAGGTAGGTAGACAGCATCTCTAAACTTTATATCTGGGGATTTAGGGTCATACCCCTTAAAAACAACTATTAACTCTACCGACTGTTTAAATCTCCTACCACTTCCTAGCTTTATAGCTTCTAATACAGCCTTCTTTATACTATCCTTACTAATCATCAATCATCACTTCTTACTTAACCACTTACTCTCATATTTTTGAAGAATTTCATCATATAAGCCTTCATCAACTTCTTTTAAGACTTGCTTAAACTCCTTGTTATCAATTGTAAGACCTATAGAACCAGCTGTTGATATAACTGATTTAACAGCTGACTTAAGTGTCTTAGCATTTAATTCATTCCTCTTAAGTATAACGACTTCAACAACCTTCTCAAAACTGATGTTACCGACCTTCTTATGTGCAGGGTCTCCTGAAGGTTGTTGAGCACCGGCAAACTTAAGGAGAAGTGATGCTGTGGTTGGCGATTTAACCTCTACTCTATACTCTTTAGTTGTGGGGTTGACGTATATATCAACACGTACTTCAAGACCTTCGAAGTCCTTAGTTAATTCATTAATCTTACTTACGACTTCATTCACATCTAATCCAAACTGTTTTAATGTAGGGCCTAGGGGTGGGGCTTGAGAAGCCTTCCCACCCTCAACTCTAACTCTTATTAACCTCTCACTCATTTCCATCACTTCTTAACAGGTCTTACATAATCACCTGGAACAGTAGCTTCAAGTTTATATGATGATTCAAGCATATTTAACGTTACTTCATTTCTTTGGAGATTTACAGATACTACAGTAGCTTTTAAGCCTTTAAAAGGTCCTGAGATTATCTCAACAAGATCTCCAGGTTTTAACTCTGTAATGACTGGTTTGGTTATGATTAACTTCTCCAACTCCTCAATACTTATAGATCCTGTAGCACGTCCCTTAACATGTTTTATATCCTTTATTAAGTTGTAGATTAAGTGTAAGCCTTTAACCTCAAGTATTATATATCCTTTAATATCTGGCGGGATTACTATTGAGTAGAGCCCATCATTAACATTTTTAGTTCTAGCTTCTATGAGGAGTGCTGCGTTAAGCTCTTGACGTGCTGTAGTTCTCACTATAAAGAATCTAGAACTTTCACCCACCATAACCACCTTGAATAAAGTAGAGTGCTAAATGTATGAGTAAACCGACGATACCTACTAAGAATAAACCTGAAATAACTATACGTAGTAGTAACATGTACTCCTTAGGCTCTGGTTTCTCAGCTATGGTTAAGATCTTCCTCCACGCATCAACTAACTCCTTTAAATCCATCCTAACACCTTACTATATTACCTTCTTAACAGTTTAAAGTACTTACGTATTTAAGCGATCATCCTCTTTAACAGTATCTCGGGACTATAAGGTATTAAATCATCATATCTTTGACCAACACCTAAGAAGATAATCGGCTTACCTAAGGAAACTATAATACTTAATGCTGTCCCTCCCTTAACGTCAGCATCTAACTTAGTAAGTATTACAGTATCAACACCTACATACTTATCAAACCATGACGCTTGATTTAACGCATCGTTACCTGTTAACGCATCTAATATCAATACCTTCATATTAGGTTTCACAACCCTTATAATCTTCTTAATCTCGTTCATTAGGTCAACATCGGTGTGCATCCTTCCTGCAGTATCTACTAAAGCTACATCGATGTTATTCTTTGAGGCGTAGGTAATTCCGTCTTTAGCAACTGCTGCAGGGTCTGACCTATACTTACCACCTATGAATGGTATATTCAATCTTTTAGAATGAATTTCTAGCTGTTCTTGAGCTCCAGCTCTAAAAGTATCTGATGCTATAACAACTGATGAGAGGTTATTAGTTTTGAGGAAGTAAGCAACTTTAGCTATGGTTGTAGTCTTACCAACACCGTTAACACCCATGAAGACCATTACGTAAGGTTTTTGAGAGTTCTTAATCTCTGAGATTAAGTCACCTTTATAACAACCTTTCTTAAGGATCTCTTCAAGAGTTTTGAAGAATACAGTCCTTACATACTCTGAAGTATTTGAGAATCTACCAATCCTACTACCTACAATCTCCTTAGCTAATGAGTCCTTAATGACCTGAACCACGTCGTAAGCTACATCAGCTTCTAGAAGCTCTACCTCAAACTCCTGGAAAACCTCGTTGAACTCATCATAACTTAACTCCTTAGTAGTCAGTACCTCACTAAACTTATTAATCACATTACTGAATACTTGCTTAAGCTTATTAAACATTCACTATCACTAATATAAAATAGTCTATGTAGATTTAGCTTGTTGACTCCTTAATACCTTATTAAGTACTTCCTGAAGTTGTTGATAATATACTAATGCTTTATTAAGCTCATTCTCAACCATACGTAATGCCTGTATAACATCATTTTCCTTCTTATCAAGTAGCTTAATAGCTAGTTCTACAGGTACTTCAGCATAGTAATCACTACCGATATGAGCTATTACAGACTTAACATCACTTATAACACCTCTTACGTAGGTATGACCTCTCCTATCGAGAGATATTAGAGTCTCTAAACTACTCTTACCCGAAAGTTCCTCAAGAGCACCCCTACTCAATCTGATCTCTTGTAACTCTGAAGCTAGTTGAGCAATACTACCCTGTAACCTATCAACGTACTTCTTAACCTCACTTAACTCAATTACGAGTGTATTAACATCTACTCCTACTTTATCACTCAATAGACCACCCAGTAAACGATTCTAACTCCCTAAGAACTTTATACTTACTCTCCTCAGGTTTTACCTCCTTAACACTAATTATCTTTATATGAGACCTCTTAAGCTTATGCCTACTCCCTAAATCTGAGTACACCTTCTCAACAGCGTGTTCAGGCTTTAAAGCTCTTACATCTACTGTGAATGGTTGCCACCGCCTAATCCTGTCCGGACTAAATAGTGCTAAACCCTCAACCCTATACACTCTAACCTCCCTACTCATTAACTACCACCTATATTTAATGCTTTAATTATCCTCATGATCTCAGGCCCCGTAGTCCTCTCACCAACTACTGCTCCATAATTATTCGCTACTAAACCAGTCTTTATAAATGCTACTCCAAAATTAACAGTACCTACATCAAGCTGTATACCTAAGATCTTAGATAACTCTTGCAACTCATCATCACTAACATCTGGGTGTACTAAACCCCCAACATCATTAATTACAGCTACTGAACCTACAGTAACGAATTTCCCTATAGGTCTCCTAATCACCTCATCAACTCTTAAAACCTTCTTCACTACCTCTACATCTCTATCGTGAAGTTCTGGATGTACTATAGCCTTCTTATTGTTAACTAAAATGACATTACCTAATGCTGTAAAGTTTGTGTATAGGATGTTAACGTTAATACCTAAGTCCTTAAGCTCCTCAACTTCCTTATCCCTAACAATCCTAGGTAGTAGTAAACCGTTATCATTACCAGCTACTAAAACACCTATTAAGTTAGTACCTGCGACCTTACACTCTATTACATCTACATTTAAATTACTCGCTATCTTTCTCTTAACATCAACATCGTTTATAGGAGGTATTAAAGCTATTTTATTATTAGCGAAGATGTACACACCTATGTTCGGATTACCAAAAATCCTTATTTTCTCTAACGTCATCCCTACCTACCAAGTATTAAGAAGTTTTACCAACCTCTAATGCGAGGGAAACTTTAACTACACCTTCATCAATTTTAGTAACTTTAACTACGATCTTCCTAGGCGGTCTATCGTAAGCCCTACTGAATATATACTCATTTACTGAACTATCTATGAGGACTTCATTAGCCTTAGTATGCTTCTTAATGAACTCTTTAATCATTTTAATAGCTCTAGCTAATCTTCTATACCTCCTAGTCCAGTAGAGCCTGTTTAAGTTGATCACATATATTGCCTCACTCATAATACCCACCTTATATATTACCTAACTTAGACCTCCTCCAATGCCTCCTCTTAGGTCTAAACCTCAACTTTCTTAGGGTTTTAGGGATGACCCATAGAGGTATTGCTGAATTAGATTTAAACGCGCTACACAACCTTAACTTCTTAGCTAATGGTTTGTTCCGAGCCAATCCTTATCCCTTCCTCTTAATTGTTATCCTTATATCCCTCCTACTCCTCTCATCGATCTGTCTTAATATTTCCTTTAACTCTTCATCATCTATAACCTTATTTAACCTACCGCTTAGGGATAGACTTACTAAGTAATCCTCAAGTGCCTTAGCTAACTCAGGCTTAACTAACTTAATATTAGCTAATCTCTCACGAGCCTCTGGAGTTAATACCCTCCTCAGGATTTCCTGCTTCTGAAGCTCTCTTAACATTTCCTCTTCTCTAGCTTTAGACTCCTCAGCAGCCCTCCTCATTAACTCAGCCATACGTCTCCTCTTAATAAGCTCTAACTCCTCATCGTAGGATTCATAGCCGCTAATGTTCATCACCCTGGAGCATACTTAGCTAACTCAGGTATTAATTTAACCGCTTCTTTAAAGACCTCATTAGCTATTCGAGCTAGTAGTGAGGTACCGTTAGGTGTTAATACCCTACCCTTACCCCCAACTCTAGCTACTAAACCAGCTGCCTCAAGCTGCTGTAGTATGTGTCTGATAATAGCTCCGGAAGCCTTCCTAAAATGAGGTGGTGCAGACCCCCTACGTTTCAACCCCCCATAAACTGTTCTAAGAGTTCCGACACCTACTGGACCATCACTTAAGTATAACTTCCTAAGAATGCTTGCAGCCCTCACATACCACCAATCAGGGTCTTCAGGAAGTCTAGACTTGAAATGTCCTGTTTTTACGAATAATGCCCACTGAGGAGGTCTTACAGCTGGTACGTTATTCTTTAGATAGTTAGCTAAGTATTTAATGAACATGTCAGCTGGTACTTCCCTAACGTCAACCATCTCACTACACCGTTAATACTATTGGTACCTAATTAATAGGTTTTAATAATTTTATGAAACTTAAGTAATTAACAGACTTAAACTAATACTTAACTTAAATCTTAAGTTTAAGTGTTGGTGTAGGTCGTGAAGAAAGTATTAGTTGTGATATTAAATAAGGATAATGCTGAAGGTCTTAGAGAGACGCTTAACAGTCTAGTTAATCAAGTAGGTAGTTGTAGTGTGTGTGAGTGTTTTGACGTGTTAGTTATCGATGGTGGTTCTAAAGATAACTCAGCCGAGACCGTAAGAGAATTTACTTCTAAGTACCCATGTATAAAATTTAAGGTTCAGGAAGTACTGGGTGGTGTAGGTCCAGCTCGTTTAGAAGTTGTTAAATATGCGATGAGTAATGGGTATGAGTACATTATATGGGGGGATTCAGAAAACATATACCGTGAAGACTACGTGAGCAAAATCATTAAAGTCCCTACGGATTGTGATGTAGTTTCTGGGAAGCCGTTACTTAGATGTCATGAATTATCTGATAAGTTATTCTTTTGGTATCATGCATATCACGTATTATTTAGGTATGTTAGGGAGAGACATGCACCAGGAAATAACAAGTTAGTTAAAACTCACGTATACTTAAAGTCTATATACCCACCAATAATTAGAAGTGATGACTTCTACTTCAGTATATTAGCTCTGAAGAAAGGAGTAAGATTCTGTTATAATGAGGATGCTGTAGTCGTAGTAGCTGTACCTAAGGATTGGCGAGGTATTAAGTCTTGGCAAAGGTCTAGGTTATTAGGTTTAGTTCAAGGAGCTATACTCACCAACCGTAAACTACCTCCAGACTTTATACCATGGTTTGTATTCTCATTATACCCTATATACCTGATGACAGCGTTATACCTAATAGCTGGTGTGGCATCATTTTTAGGGTACCTACTCCTCACGATAATGTTGATAATTACCTCATACATGATAATTAAGTTAAGTAGGTTATCTAGAGACGTATGTATGGAGAATAAGTTATTTAACGGATTCTTAGGGTTTATGGGGATGTACATTCACTCTCTATTTACAGTGTACTATACTTTAAGATACTTAATTAAGTACTTAAAGACTGATATGAAGGAGCAATTCATAAGGAAATCCAGGAAAATTCTAGATGATTACGGATTTAACTTAGAAAGGACATCTACAGAAATCAGCATTTCCAGCTAAAATCATTAAAATCATTAGACCCTCTTCTCATCATTTCAAAGATCCTTTGTAGTAGAGTTATTAAGTTTAATACTACATCAATATCACTTCGAAGAGAATTGTTTAAAATTAAGGTTGATGCATAATCTTCAATTTACTTGGAAATATTTATTAAGTATTTTCTTAAAGAAAAGTGTTGATGGGTGTGAGTGAGTACTTTAAAGCTTATGTACTTAAACCTCAAACTTTAGTTAATAATAGGTTATATATCGAATTAATTAGTAGGGGTGTTTAATATATCTGGTAAGAAGTTGGGATATAGTAATTTAAGTATTAATAAATACTTTAAACCACTGACAACGTACCTACTTACTCTAATTCTAACATTCTACGTGTTAATGATTCTCACAGTATCTTCATTAACCTATACCTACTATCTAGTAAGGTATAGTTATGCTTACTATATGTACGTATCATCAATTATACTCTTCATACTCTACGCAGTCCTACATCTCTCAATACCTAAATATAGTCTAATTAGAGATGCAGCGATTATTTCTTCAATCACTTTAGCAATCACAAACTACTCCTACCTAATAACTTACAAACTAGTTAATCAGTTAACGATGCATATATACCCGTTAGTAATTATCGTAACTGATAAGGCATCAAATAGTGTTGCTCTATTAGATTGGGGTCAGATAGCTTTAGTGACATTAATATCACTATTGCTTAAGTTAACATATCTAAACATCCTCAAAATAAATCATAAACGTACCTAAAGTTACGGAAGCTCTTACTAATCAACCTCCAACTGATACTTCATAACCAGCATATGATATTATCACTTATTCTAGGAATAACGGATTAAACAGATTGTTTCAATATACCCTAACGTATGAAGTTGATTTCTTTCAAAGATTTCTGAAGTTATGTATTGGATAAACTAAAGTGGCTTAAGGTGAGAACTCCTGTAGGGTGGTTAGGGTGATATAGTCGTTGAGAAGTAGGTAATGATTCATGTCTTAGACTGTGAGGAATTTTTATAAAGTTCTCTCCGTCTAGCTTCTAGTAGGTTGGGTTCTAAGCCTAGGAATTCAGCAGCTGTTATTACGTTAACACCGGATAGATCTTTAATGATGTTGAATATGTTCCTATAGTTAAGATCTCTTAACATGTGGTGATCTATTACTAACTTACCAACTTTTTTGGAGAGTATAGCTAGGTTCTCTATACATGCTCTAATCTCATCTTCGCTATAGGCGTTATTAATTAGGTATGTAGGGGGTCCATCAATTATCGCTACGTCAGCCCCCTCTATAAACTTCATAGAGTAATCATTTAGAAATCCCTCAATATCTGATGAAAATATTATTGAATACCCTTCATATCTTATCGATACCATCAGGACATATCCGAGCTTATCATTATTACCATGTTGTTGAGGTTTGGATATAGTTATTAAGGTCTTACCGTATTTGAACTCCCTACCATCGGCTATCTTGATATCAGCCCCTACCTCCTTAACACCTTTTAAGAATTTAGAAGCTCTTATCCTCTGTGATACGTTAATCATGTTGACAGGGTCCTTAACCAATAATTCCTTAGAAGTTAGTAACTCTAACGGTATTAGTTTTCCAGGGTCGTGGTGGTCGTAATGGTAATGCGTTATCACTATAACATCACTAAAGCTTATGAAGTTCTTAATCACCTCGATAGAGTTATGAAGTGCTCTGACCTCTAATTCATGAGGTGGTAATCCATATCTTAACGGGGCTAAAGATGCTGAAGGGTCTATAATTATATTTATGTCGGGGGTTGAGATGAATGTAGCCATAGACCTAACACCTAAGCTATCGAAAGCTAATGGCTTTATCTCTAACATCCCTACCACCGATTAAGTGATTTCGTACTTTCTAACTCCTCCAGGTAACACCGATTAAATACTTTATTACCTCCTACGTAGTCGAATTAGAGCTAAAGTTACAACTGAAAGCCCCGTCCTGAAGGATGGGGAAGAGGTCAGCTATTTAGAATAAACTTAAATTACAAAACTTTTAAAGTTCTGATAGAATAATACTATGACGTGATGCAGGTGACAATATGAGTGCATCTAAAAAACCGCACTTAAATCTAGTGGTAATTGGTCATGTAGACCATGGTAAGAGTACGTTAGTAGGGCATATACTTATGAGATTAGGGTTTATTGATGAGAAGACTCGTAAGGAGGTTGAGGAAGCAGTTAAGAAGAGTGGTAAGGAGGATCAGAAGTTTGCGTGGTTCTTAGATAGACTTAAGGAGGAACGTGAGAGAGGTATAACGATAGCTTTATCGTTTATGAGGTTCGAAACTCCTAAGTATTACTGGACTATAATTGATGCACCAGGTCATAGAGACTTCGTAAAGAACATGATTACAGGTGCTAGCCAGGCTGATGCAGCAATCTTAGTAGTATCTGCTAGGAAGGGTGAGTTCGAAGCAGGTATGAGTCCTGAAGGTCAGACACGTGAGCATGTAATACTGGCTAAGACTATGGGTCTTGACCAAGTTATAGTAGCTGTTAATAAGATGGACGCTACCGAACCTCCGTGGAGTGAAGCTAGGTATAAGGAAGTAGTCTCTGTGTTGTCGAAGTTTATGAAGGGTTTAGGATATAAGGTAGATACTATACCATTCATACCGGTATCAGGTTTGTTAGGTGATAACCTTATTGAGAGATCTCCTAATACACCGTGGTATAAAGGACCTACACTAATAGAAGCTCTAGATATGGTTAAAGAACCTCCTAAACCTGTAGATAAGCCTTTAAGACTTCCTATACAGGAGGTCTACAGTATCTCAGGTGTTGGTACAGTACCTGTCGGTAGGGTTGAGACCGGTAGGTTAAGGGTAGGTGATAAAGTAGTTATCATGCCCCCAGGTAAGGTAGGTGAAGTACGTTCTATAGAGATGCATCATGAGAAGTTAGAAGAGGCGTTACCAGGTGATAACATAGGTTTTAACATTAGGGGTGTGGCTAAGGAAGAGATAAAGAGAGGAGATGTCGTCGGACACTTAACTAATCCTCCAACAGTCGTTGACGAGTTTACTGCTAGGATATTCGTAGTTTGGCATCCAACAGCTATCTCTGTAGGTTATACCCCTGTCATACATGCACATACAGCCAGTATAGCTGCTAGGATTACTGAGATCATAGGTAAATTAGACCCTAGAACCGGTCAGATAGTTGAGAAGAACCCACAGTTCATCAAGGTAGGGGACTCAGCACTAGTTAAGTTTAAACCTATAAAGCCTATGGTCCTTGAGAAGTTTAGTGAGATTCCACAGCTAGGAAGGTTTGCTATGAGGGATATGGGTAAGACTGTCGGGATAGGTGTTGTAGTAGATTTAAAACCTGCTAAGGTAGAGGTTAAGGGCTAATCAACAACTACTGCTGTTTCTACGGTGTAAGTTAATGGTTAATAAGGTAAGGATAAGACTGTGGAGTGTTAACGTAAGTAATCTAAACTATGTAGTATCTCAGATAGTTGATATAGCTAAGAAAGCAGGTGTTGAGGTTAGAGGACCGATACCACTACCGACTAAGAGGTTAGTAATACCTACTTTAGTACCTCCACATGGTGAAGGTACTAAAGTATATGAGAAATGGGAGATGAGGATACATAAGAGGATAGTAGATGTAAGTGCTGATGAGAGGGTTATGAGGCAGTTAATGAGGGTTAGAGTTCCTGATGATGTGTATATAGAGATAGAGTTATTAAGGTAGAGTATTTTATAATTTAATTGGAATACCTTAAATCTTTTATGCCGGGGTGCCCGAGCGGTCTAAGGGGCCGGCCTGGAGAGCCGGTGGGGACACCCCCACGCGGGTTCGAATCCCGCCCCCGGCGCCTCCTCATACAACTTATTAATATTTATAATTTACACGATCATTGAATGATGGCTAAGTAAGAACTTCAAATTATAATGCTTCAATAGTATTCAGGTATTAGTTAAAGGTCTGAGTGTTTTTAAGTTTAGGTCTTTAAATAGCTATTCTTTCGGTGTGTGATGGTGCTTACTGTAGATCAAGTTGAAAAATATTTAGGTCAAAGAATTAAGGATGAATACGGTAGGTTTGTCGGGACTTTACTAAGTATATATGCTGATGTTTCAGGTAATGTTGAGTCTGTAGAGATAGCTCTTAATGAAGATAATTATAAGCAAGTATTCAGTGATAGGTTGAAGTTAACACCTGATGGAATTGTTGTTATTCAGGATTGGAAGGTTGAGGCTATAAATGTTGAGAATCAGTTAGACAGGATTAAGAAGAGGATGAGGGCTACTGAAGAATTGTATAGGAAGGGTAGTATACCTGGTCATGCTTATGAGGAAATGAAGGGTAGGTTAGACAAGGAGTTTAGCAGGGTTAAGGAGAAGGTGAAGGAAGTTAAGTTAAAGCTTAGACAGAGGATTAACGATCTTGAGGACCACATATTAAGGCTTGAGAAGGCTATGTCAAACCTGATGGTTTTATACATGTCTAATGAGGTTAGTGAGGTATCCTATAAAGCTTCAATAGAGTATCTTAGGCAGTCTAAAGCTAAGGCTCAGGATGAGAAGAAAGATATTGAGAAACATTTAGACCTGATAGAGAAGTTAGAAGCAGAACCAACAGAAACTAAAACTGTAGTGCCTACAACAACTCAGCAATTACCTCTAGCTCCGAAGGTTGAAACACCAATACAAGTCCAGGTAGTAGATCATTAAGAGAGGGAGTATTAGTGAGTGTTGTAGTTAGTGACGGCGGCGGCGGTTTTAACAAGATACTGAAGATATTCACGGATATCACTTCATGGGGTAGTAAGAGAACTTTAAAGAAGTCATTACTAGAGATAGTGATAAAACTAAGGGAGTATAAGGACATGCTTGAGGAGACTATGGGGAGGTTAAGGAGTAGACATGACGACTTATTCAGGTCTGCAATTACGTCGTATGTTAAGGGTGATAAGGCTAAGGCATCTATTTACGTTAATGAATTAGCTGAGATAAGGAAGATAATAACCAATATATACACGTCAGTACTAGCGTTAGAGAGAGCTATACTACGTATAGAAACTATTAAGGAGGTTAGTAACATCAACATAGCATTAGGGTCGGTACTCGCTATACTTAACGCACTTAAAGGACAGGTAAGTAATGTAGTACCTGAGGTAGCTACAGGCATTGAAGTACTCACATCAGAGATTAGAAACTTAATAACATCTACTACAGGGACTACAGTATCTCAAGATAAGCTATTGGATGTGTCAACTGAAGCTCAAAAGATACTTCAGGAGGTTAAGGAGATAGCTGAGGCGAAGATGAGTAAGTCCTTACCTCAAATACCTGAAGAACTACTCAGAACTACTAACGTTACAGATAGTCTTAAAACAGTAGTAACAGTGACTACGCAGACATCAGATAATAAGATAGGGAGTAAGGATGTGAAGAACTCCCGTATGACTAAGGAATCATTAGAGGATAAAGTACTTGAATATATAATAACTCATGGAGGATTCATAGATGTCTCAGATGCTGCGAAGAAATTTAATGTTAGTAAGGAAGAAATAATACAGATACTTAAGATACTTAAAGAGAAAAATAAAATAATATTTTAAATTCTTAACTCAAACCCCCATATTCTAACCTTAATGCCTGAGGTGGTTCGTTGAGTCAATCACTTGAGTACCTCGAAGGTATAGCTAGGCAGTACGCTATCCAAGCAGTAAGGTATGATAAGGAGGGTAAGTTTGATGATGCTATAAAGAACTATAGGAAAGCTGTTGAGATACTTAAGAAGATAATAGCCCTGTACCCAGAGAACGGATTAAATAGTGTTTATAGGCAGTGGATTAAAGAGTATGAGAAGAGGGTTAAGGATTTAGAGTCTCTTAAGCTAGTTAGTGTTTCTCAAGTAAGTCCCGCAGATAGTGGTGATATTGATGAGTTAATATTTAAGGAGAAATTAGGGGTATCTTTTAACGATATAGCGGATTTAGAGGAAGCTAAAGAAGCTATTAAGGAGGCTATAATATACCCAACTAAGAGACCTGAGTTATTCCCGTTAGGGTGGCATAGAGGTATACTATTGTTCGGTCCTCCAGGTTGCGGTAAGACTTTACTGGCAGCTGCGGTAGCCGGTGAGATTGATGGTGTGTTTATACATCTAGATGCAGCGTCTGTGATGTCTAAATGGCTTGGTGAGGCTGAGAAGAATGTTGCTAAGGTCTTTAAGAAAGCTAGGGAGATATCACTTTCCGGAAAACCAGTAATTATCTTTATAGATGAGGTTGATTCATTATTGGGTGTGTATTCTACTGAAGTTGGTGGTGAGGTTAGAGTTAGAAATCAGTTTCTGAAGGAGATGGATGGACTACTGGATAAGTCGTTTAAGTACTTCATATACGTTATAGCTGCTACTAATAAGCCTTGGAGATTAGATGAAGCTTTCATACGTAGGTTTCAGAAGAGAATATACATACCATTACCTAATAAGGAGGCTAGGGTAGAACTCCTTAAGTTATATACTAAAGGCTTGAAACTCTCTAAAGATGTAGACCTAGAGAAGTTAGCAGATATACTAGATGGCTACACAAGTAGTGATATAAAGGATATAGTTATGGCTGCACACTTAAGAACTGTTAAGGAATTATTTGAGAGGTATGGTGGTTTAGGAAATCCTAGGGAGATAACTCTAGATGATTTTACTGAGGTTATTAAGACTAGAAAACCTAGCGTTAGTAAGGAGGCTGTTAAGGTTTACGAGTCATGGTATGAGAAGTTTAAGGCATTATGATAATACAGTAAGGTAATACCTTTTATAGGGGTATATCATGAGTTACGTCAGGACTTTTATAGGATTAAATCAGTACAGGGTTATATGTTCTGTAAGTTTATATATTATGGAGGGGGTGTAACGACATCACTGCCTTACCATCGCAGGTAAGGGTGTTAAAGAAGGACGGTAGGGTAGAGAATCTAGATATTAGTAAGTTGAAGGCATCTATAGCTAAACCTCTTAGTAAGTACGGTCTACAATCTTACCTAGATGAGATACTTGATGAAGTGCTGGATAATATTAAGGATAAGGAGAGTGTAAGTACTAAGTATATATCAGATACTGTAGAGAAAGCCTTCTCGAGTAGGATAATTAACGACTTGAGGTTCGAATTCGTTGCTAGGGAGTATGTATTAGCTAGGATATATAATGACGTGTATGGTAAGGGTGGTTGGGAAGTTATAGATCTGGATGACTTTAAGTTCACATTTCAAGCACTTAAGGTTTTAGAGTCTAGGTACTTACTCAAAGATCCTAAGACATTAAGGTACTTAGAGACTCCGAGAGGTTTGTTTAAGAGGGTTGCTGAGTTCATAGCTAGTAGAGAGGGTTCAAACTCGGAGGTGTATTCTAGGAGGTTCTACGAGTTAATGATTAATCAGAAGTTCATACCTAATAGCCCTACGTTAATGAATTCTGGGACTAAGTTAGGGTTGCTCTCAGCATGTTTCGTCCTACCTGTTAGAGACGCGTTAACTACTCCTGAAGGAGACGGTATTATGGACTCTCTAAGGGCATCAGCTTTAATACATCAACAAGGCGGTGGTACTGGCTACTCATTCTCAGAATTAAGACCTGAAGGAGATGTAGTAGCTAGTACTGCAGGAGTTGCTTCAGGGCCAGTATCATTTATGAAGATGTATGATGCAGCTACTGATGTTATCAAGCAGGGTGGTAGGAGGAGAGGAGCTAATATGGGTGTTTTACATGTATGGCATCCGGACATCCTTAAATTCATAAGGAGTAAGTCTGGGGAGTTAAAGGACGTTAACCTACAGAACTTTAACATATCTGTAGGTGTGTATGATTCCTTCATGAAAGCTGTTGAGGAGGGCGGTCTATGGCACCTCATAAACCCGAGGTTAACGTCCTTAATTCCAGGAGTTAATGATTCCAGATACTACGCTATAGTTTGGGCTAGGTATTATATGAGTGAGGAATGGGTTCAGGAATACATAATTGAGGAGTTAGAAAATTCTGGGGGTTCTATAGAGTTAGATAACTCTAGAATAATAACGTTTGATGAGGCTCTTGAGATAGCTAAGAGGGAGAACGCTATAGTTAACGTAGTAAGTGCTGTTGAGATATTTAATGAGATTATTAGGTGTGCGTGGGATTCAGGAGATCCCGGTCTGCTGTTTATAGATACTGTAAATAGGAGGCATCCTGTATGGTATGTAGGTAAGATTAATGCTACTAATCCATGTGGTGAGGTTCCTGCTAGGGAGTGGGAGTCCTGTAACTTAGGTTCTATAAACCTTGAGAAGTATGTCACGTTAGTTGATGGTAAACCAGTCATACTGTGGAGAGAATTAGCAGAGGATGTCAAGTTAGCTATAAGGTTCTTGGACAACGTTATAGACCTTAATAAATATCCATTACCTCAGATAGAACGTGAGACTAAGAGGACTAGGAAGGTAGGTTTAGGAGTTATGGGATGGGCTAATATGTTGATAAGGTTGAATATACCTTATAACTCTGTTGACGCTCTATACCTAGCATATCACTTAGCTGAGTGGATAATCTATAACGCATATCTAGCTAGTATAGAGTTAGCTAGGGAGAGGGGTCCTTTCCCTGCATGGGATCCTAAACTCTATAAACCTATATGGCTTGATGTTAAACCTCTAGAGGAGTTATTAAGGATTGCAGGTATTTCAGAACAACCATCAAGTTACGTCATATCTTTAGTCTCTGATAGACCTAAGGTTGATTGGAACTACCTCCATCATGAGTTAATAAGGTATGGATTAAGAAATGCTACAGTAACTAGCGTAGCACCTACAGGTACCATATCAATAATAGCAGGTACTTCATCAAGTATAGAACCATTATTTGCTTTAGCTTTTGTAAGGCAAGTTAGTGTCGGTACGTTCATAGAGGTTAATCAACTCTTTCTAGAGTATCTAAGAAATGCTGGTCTCGACGAACCTGAGGTAGTTAAGGTCATAGCTGAGTCCGGTAGTATAGCGCATAATCCATTCATACCTAAGAACTTCAGAAGGATCTTCGTAACAGCTCATGATATCGAACCCATTTGGCATTTAATGCATCAGGCGGTTTGGCAACAATGGGTAGACCAAGGTGTTAGTAAGACAGTTAATTTAAGGGCTGAGGCTACAGTAGATGATGTAAGGAATATATACTTATTTGCTTGGAAGCTTGGTTGTAAGGGGATTACCGTATATAGGGATAAGAGTAAGACCCGTCAAGTCATACAGTTCGGGATAAAGATAGCTGAGAGATTAGCTAAGGAGGAGTTAGAACGTGAGTTAGGTAAGAGTTTTAGAGAGGCTGAGGAGTTAGTAGAGGCGAGTAAGGGAGGAGGTAGTAAGAAGTTATTAGGAGATAGGTTTAGAACTCATAAACCGCCGTTGCTACGTGAGGGAGAGATGGGTGACTGTAAATCCTGTGAATACTGAATTAATTTTAAATTTCCTTAAGGTTTAACTAACACTAACATTACTGGTATTGAGTTCTTGAAGGTCTCCTCAACTTCTCAAGAATCCTACTCAGTAATTCGAATTCCTCAGGCACACCTATGAATTCTACCTCACCATTCAAGACTATCGCTGGGACGCTAGTAACACCATACTTATCAGCTATATCAGGGTTTTCATAAGCTTCAACTATATCAGACACTATATTCCTATTACCATTTTTATATGCTTCAAATGCGAACATATTAGCTAGGAATGCCGCATAAGGACAGTAAGGACATGTAGGTGTTACTATAACTTCTATACGTACCCTCTTAGAAACCTTACTTAACATCTCTGAAGTCTTCTTAGATAAACTACTATCACCACTGCTTATCCTTAATACAGTCTCGATAAATCCTCTAAGTTCCTCACCTGCAGGCATTCCTATATA
>Ga0209225_1000144_pt1 | contig 82656 bp, 90 predicted proteins | sample WasSprMetagenome_FD_184732 | JGI IMG/M metagenome (GOLD analysis project Ga0209225, IMG submission 184732) | Sulfidic aquatic microbial communities from Washburn Spring, Yellowstone National Park, USA - WS (SPAdes) (version 3) | ecosystem: Environmental > Aquatic > Thermal springs > Hot (42-90C)... | reverse complement strand
GTGTAGTCCACATACTCCAAGAACGGGTTTTCCGCTTGATACTTGACCGTTAGTTTTTGGCGTTGCCTTTTCTCTATTATTTGGCTTGTCGTCATGAAAGAGTAGGCGTCACTTCCAGCACCGGAACCATAACTCACGATTAGAATGCGCTCCTCCGGCTTTGCTATGTCGAGAACTGCTGCCAAACCCACGGGTGAAGAACCCGAATATGTGTTGCCAAACTTAGCCACTTGAAGGGAGGGCAAATATTGCTCCTCTTTGAAGCCTAATTCACGGGCTATTCTGACTGGGAATTGGACGTTGGGCTGATGCGCCACAAAATAGTTTATGTCGCTTGGTTTTAAGCCCAACTTTTCCATAAGCTTTTTAGCGGCTTTTCTAATATGTTTGAAGTAGGCTGGGTCTCCGGTAAATCGTCCGCCATGAGATGGATATGGTTCGCCGTCTCTCCGCCAGAAGTCAGGCGTGTCAGAAGTGCATGAGTACCAGCCTTCAAGCTCTGCTATAACGTCTGTTTTTCCAAATATGTAGGCACACCCGCCGTAGCCCACGAAAAAGTCCAACTCTCCGCCAGGCGAATCTCTTGGAGCGGCTTGCGAGTTGTCAGCCCCAATAACTATGACGTATGGAACACCCATTCTTGGATAACTTACAAGCGAGGCGGCGTCCTTAAACATGCTTGTGGCGGCTTTACACGCAAACTCCGTGTCCACAGCATCAACACCCTGCACATCCTCATCCTCCTCGCCGAGCTTTAGGACTTGAGCAACCTTAGAAGCTATGGGCTTAACAGCGTATGGATTCGACTCGGAGCCCACGTAAACCTTTCCAACAAGCGAGCTATCAACACCAGAATGGATTAAAGCCAGCTTCCCAGCCTCAACAGCTGCTGTTATGGCATCCTCGTCTATAAAGGGAACTGAACGCTCTAAATTGCCTTCTCTAATCCTAAACTTGGACGTGTATACGCCATAGCCAATTATGCCAGGCACGTCATACTCCTTATTGGGCTTAACTATTTGATACTCTTGGTATGGATAGTACTCGTCTGCAAAGGTGAAAGCCAAAGAAATCGTTGGTATTATTTCGCTTCTCTCAACAGAATAGCGTCTCCTAAACCTTGGAACAACCTCTCTTCCCTCAAGGGATGAGAAATCCACGACTTCGCCATCCCTTATTATCTTGTCTGTAAGCCTTCCGGGAACCCTTATCTTGCTATTGTGAAAGGAAACTATGCCGTAAATGTAGCTGCCAAGCTTTGTAAACTTGTTTGTAGGCTCGTTAACAAGGGTGCAGAGTTCAAGTCTTCCCTTCTCGTAGAAGAAGTCTATATCCTCCATTTTTCCGAAGCTTTTTCTCCCGCAGTTTCCGCAGTAATCCCTTATTTCAAAGTATTCTTTTCCACAGATTTGGCATCGTCTACCCCTAAGCCTATCGCCAAGATAGGATACACGTCTCTCTATTGGCTCGCTGCTCATCTAAAACGCACCTCCCAAAATGTGAACATAGCTTTTGGTTCCGAAACCCTCAAGCTCAAGCACACACCCATACTTTAGGGCTTTATCTGCCTTGACTTGCCTCTCGCCAGCCTCATCCCTAAGCTGCTTGACAACTTCGTAGATTTGGGCTCCGCCAGTGGCACCCAACGGATTTCCATCAGCCTTTAAGCCGCCGTTCATGTTTACAAAAAGCTTCCTTCCATCAACTTCATAATAGCCCCTATACTCTTTGCAGCTTTCAAAAATGGTTTTCCAAGCTGTTCCATGCTTACAGAAGCCTAAATCCTCAAGGGAGACCATTTCCATAACCGTGGACTGGTCGTAAAGCTCCAATATTTGTATGTCCCAGAGGCTTATGCCGGCTGCTTTTAGGGCTTTTTCCATGGCTAGGCGACTTGCAAGAAAGCCAGTAACATCTTCCCTAGCTGGAAAGGTTAGGTAATCAGTTGCAGAGGCGGAGCCAAACACGTAGATAGGCTTATCAGTCAGTTTTTTGGCTGTTTCCTCGCTGGCTAAAATCACTGCGGTGGCACCATCAGATATTGGCGCAAAGTCATAAAGCCCTAAAGGCCGCCTTGCATTTCGCCTAGCTTCCAATACCTGCTCAACTGTTATTTTCCTTTGAAACTGGGCATACTCGTTTTTCAAGGCGTTTAAATGATTTTTAACAGAGATTTGCGCAAGAGCAATATTGAGTTTTTCAAGGTTTTCGCCAGCTATACCATAACGCTTAATGTAAGCCCTAAGCATAAGCTCATGGTTAGCTTCCGGTGTGCATCCTGCATAATAACTCCAAGGGTCTTCAAGAAGCATAAGGTCGTCGCGGATTTTATCCCAACGGTCTGTCATTTTTTCTATTCCGCCAACAAGTACTATGTCATATTTTCCCGCCTGAATAGAGTTACACGCGTTGGAGAAAGCCGAACTGAAGGAGCGGGTAACATCCATAGGCACGTGGAGTTCTGTTAGCTCTGAAAGGAAGCCCTCCTCCAGTCCAAGCTTATTTGTTATAGGCAGAAAATAGTCTGATAAGTAGCACGCCTCCAAGTCTTTCCTTTCAAGCCCAGCCTCTTCGGAAGCCCTAAGCCAAGCCTCCTCTATGAGGCGTTCAGGCTGCCGCTCATAATGCTCACCGAACTTTGTCCTTCCAGCCGCAACAATTACCGGGCGATTCGCCATCTCCACTTGCACCCTTATCTGTAGCAAATATTCCCTTCCAACAAGGCTTTTAAGTGTTTGCCAAACCAGCACCTAATCAGAAAAATTAAAACTCTGCAAGCATACTGCTAATCGGGTTAAACCATGAAGAGCGAGGATAAGTACCGCCTAATCATAACTGTTAAGGAGATAAGTGGAAACTGTTCAGTCTTCAAGGTTGGCGACAAAATAATTTTGGAATCACCAAAAATAATAGTTGAAGAGACAGACAACATTTGCCTTCACGCTTTTGGCTGCATGCCCTCCATGCTTGTCCCACTAAGCCATGGAATAAGCTTCAAAAGGCTAGGCTTGGCAAGAGACGAAAAAAGCGAAACAGGATACATGCAGTGTCTAGACCCGGGAAAACCCTACACAAACGGCGGAACAGTCCTCTTCGAAATAAGAAGGGAGAAAATTTGAAAATGGAAAGTTATTTTTCAGCAATTCTCGGATGAACCAGCTGATGACAGTATGGACAATGAACCAGAGCCTTATCCCTAGTTGACCTCCACTTCTTCTTGCAGAAGGGGCACTCAAACCAAACAGATTCGCTTGGGACAACAAACCATTGTCGACTCAAAACCCACAATAAAAATCCGGCAATAAGTAAAATATCTCCTACAATAACAAAGTGTATGAGCTTAAAAGAAAGCCACGAGAAAAATGATAACTCTTCAGTCCAGAGAAGAGACAAAAAAGTTGAAAAAGGGTCAGCACAAACGCTTAATCCCAGAACCATAAAGGAGTGCTCCGGGCGGGATTTGAACCCGCGTCTCCGGCTCGAAAGGCCGGAATACTTGACCGGGCTATACTACCGGAGCACAGACAGGCAAATTTATGGATTTGGCATCATGCATTTACCTGCGGGTTTCGTTTAAACCTTATTCTTTTAGGGCTGTTTTTAAGCATTCTTTAAGCGGTGCAAGTATTGTTTCTGCCCTGTTCAGCGTCGGTGCATAGTGGGCTGTTTTAGCCGAGTTTGTCATTATCGTTTTTATTCCAAGCATGTCTGTCCATGTGACCACAGCACACGTGTCTGTTAAGACTTTTGCTCCGCTTGCCTCTATCTTTTGCACGTAGGCTCTTGCCTTTTCCTTAATGAAGCATGATGTGCAAACCCAAAATTCAACATTCTCCCTAACTTTTCGGTTGCCGATGGCACTTGCAATTTCTCGAATTTCTCGAAGCGAACAGTGGGGACACCCAATAAAGATTAAATCTGGTTTTCGCGTTTTGGCAGTTTTTAACTCTGCTACAGTTTCCTTAATGTCTCTGGGTTCTACGGTTATTTTTTCAATTTTCCCTTCCACCTTAACGCTTTTTCCATGATGAAAAATGTTCACCATTCCAGCAGAGGCTAGGGCTGCACCCAACTGCTTTAAGTCTTCAGCCTTCGGATTTTTCAACCCCCTTAACAGCGGGATTTTGTCCTCCAAAATTTTCCCCAAAAATATTCCTAAGGCACCATAATCCACCTCGTTTCCTAAAGAAGCCTCAACCTCAACAACAACATTGGGTTCACGGTTCGCAGCTCTATGCATTCCACAGTCGGGTGTCTTGCCGATAATTGCAGCTGCCAATGCGCTTGGACCACCCTCACGGTTTGTCCAAGCCCCTAAAACAGAATTGGCGTAAACAACGGCTGAGGATTCAGCCCATGCCAAGTGAGCGCCCTTTTTAGGCTCTTTAATGTAGTAGGGTGTGCATGTAAAAGACTGCATAAAACCAAGCTTGTCGAAGATTTCGCAAAGTTTAAGCTGCATTTCAACAAGGTGTTTCGGCAGCTTCTTCGACAAATGTTTCGGGTCTAAGCTTTGAGGATTTAATGTGGCTTCAACACTTACTTTTTCGCCGGCACTTGCCAAAGCCTCTAGAAAGTCTGTGGGCGCCTCGCCAAGTGTTTTATAGGAAACGCCAGACACATGGGCAGATTCTATGGGTATAAGCCTAGAAGCATTGAAAAGCTCGCCTAACTTAACAAGTATTTTCATGCAGACCTGCTTAACCCAGCCGAACTCGCCGTTATAGATGCGTTCTTCCTCTTTTGTTAAATACGTGTCTTTAACCCTCCACAGCTTTTAGGATCTTGACTATTCCTTTGTAGGCGTCAACCTCAACCAAATCGCCAGTCCTAATTCTGCCGGTGTCAATTTGGTCTATCATGGGAATGTTGGCTATAACCGCGCCAACAACTATTACTGGGTCTGCTTTGTGGTTGATTATGGCTTTTGGCGCCAAACCCTTTTTCGCCAAAGAGTAAAGCACATAACTGCCAACAGTTGAACCATGCCCATGGGGAAAACATAAAACCCTATCCTTTACAGACTCTCCATACAAGTCATGCCTTTTCTCAACTATTTTCCCAGTTGCCAAGTCCACATCCCCAAGGAAGCTTATAGGCTTGGTGGAGACAAGCGCCTCGGCTTTACAGAACCCCTCGACAATTCCTCGCCCACGCAGAACTGTATATTCTGCCATTTTAAGCGCCTTCAATAGGATATTTTAGCTGAAGATGGAATTTCGCCTAGGATTTTTGAGGCTGCTTCAGCCACCTTTCCACGGTTTTTCTCGTCTGTGTAAACCCTTAAAATGTTTATGAAACCCTTTAGAACATCAAATATTCCAGAGATTTCGCTAAGTCTCTTAACCTCTTTTTTTCCTTCTCTGGTTTTGCTGAAAACTGGGATTTCCATGGGTTCCATAAACATGGAATGGTGGTATGGCACCGAGGGAACTGTTGGCACATCTATGATTATTGCTTCGGCGTCAACTTTGGCGTCTTTGGCGATTTTGTGCCTTATCTGGTTGCGGAATTCCTCGGCGCTGAAAATGTTTGAAACAGTCTTGTCTTTCACGTAGAAAGTCTGCTCATAGGCACATTTCAGCATTCTCCGCCTCTCCAGATTCTTTATTATTGGGCTGGATTTCTTACAGTTTTTAAGCATAGCCCAAACAGTGTAATCGTCCATGGCCAAGTATTCTTCTGGTGTTTTAAAGGATGATAAGCCAAGCTCTTCGTCTGCCCTTTCAAGGGCTGTTGCCAACATTATTTGGGCTGCCCTTCCAACACGGTGGAAGTATATGCTTTTGAAGGATTCTATTCTGGCTATTATGAAGGATTCAAGGGTTGAAAGGGCCCCCATATCCACGGCTAGGTTTCCATCCAAAACGTCGAAAGTATGGATTAAGCGGAAAACGTCCACGAACCCGTACTCTGCACCCGTGTGGTAGGTATCCCTAACAACAAAATCCAGCTTGTCAACATCTATGGAACTTCTTATTATTTGGTTTAGGAAGGCTTTTCCGCCCATAGACAAGGAGCCAACAGCAAGCTCGGCAATATCTTCAGCTTTATACCCAAGCCTTCCAAGCAAGTCTTTCAACTCGCTATGCTTAATTATCCACGCGGTTATGTCCTCATGGGTCTTGTTAAGCTTCTTGGTTAACAAATGTTCAAAAACATGGGAAAAGGGTCCATGCCCAACATCATGGAGCAAACCAGCAATCCGCACAGCCTCCGCTTCTTCTTCGCTTATTACTTGGGAGATATTGGGGTTTTCAGCCACCTTACCAGCCAAATACATGACGCCTATAGAATGCTCAAAACGCGTGTGATTAGCCCCGGGATAAACGTATTCGGCACCAGCCAATTGCCTCAGCCTACGGAGCCTCTGCACCGGATAAGAGTCAGTGATTTCCTTTTCAGCCTCTGTTATGTAGACGTATCCATGTACAGGGTCTTTTATTTCTCCCCAATAGCTTTTTGGCATTATCAATTCTCCACAGTTAAGGCTTAACAATTATTAATGCATGCTCCTCTTATAATTTCTAATGCTGACTGGAGGATTAGGAGAGTTGGAAAGGCGAGGGTTCTTCATATGTGTCGAGGGCTTAGATGGCTGCGGAAAAACAACCCAAGCGAAAATCCTGGTGAGGAAACTGCAGAGAATGGGCTACAATACAGTTTATACGGCCGAGCCAAGCCATGGAAAAATTGGAAGATTTATAAAAAGGTACTGTTTGCACAGAGGGAAGCGTGTTTCCAGCATTGTTGAGGCCTTGCTTTTCGCAGCCGACCGCTACGAGCATGTGGAGAACGAGATAATCCCAGCTTTAAAAGATGGAAAAATAGTGGTTTCAGACCGCTACATGTACTCTTCACTAGCATATCAAGGAGCGGTTGGACTCAGCCTAGACTGGATCAGGAAGATAAACGAGCACGCCGTAACGCCCAATCTGGCAATTTTCATAGACGTTGAGCCAGACACGGTCATTAAGAGGCTGAAACCTAAAAAATCCGTCATGGAAAATCTCGAAACCCAACGTAAGGTTCGAGAAGTCTACTTAAAATTCGTCGAAAATGGAGAACTCGTTAGGGTGAATGGAAACAAATCAAAAAATGAAGTTGCAGGTGAGATTTTTTCGATAGTCTTAAATTCCTTAAAAGGCGGCTAAACAGCCTTCAAAACTTTTCTCGGGAAAAGCTTGTTAACCCTTTCAACAATTAGGTTGACAAGGTCTTCTGGCAGCACATGTCGCGGTCCTCTTTCATGAAAAATGAGCACTTCAACTAAACCCGTGTTAAATATTAGGCGGAGCAAATAATAGTCAAACTTTAGCGGAGACTTCTTACCGCTACGCTCTTTATAATATCGTATTGCACAAAAAAAGTCCATCATCCGAAGCGAAGCTTTACGAATTTCCCCCAAAAGTTTCTGCATTTCCTCAGAGTCTAAATAGTTAAACGTGTCACCATCAGCCACCCCAAACTCAAAAACAACAGTGCAATCTGATAATGAAGGATTTGCAAAGTCTTCTGGGCGTAAGTTTTCGCTGTTAAGTTTCCTCAAACACTCAGCTACAGCTTTTTGAAGCGTTTTATCGGAAACTGTCGCAACGAAACGCACAACCTTCTGCACGTTCACAGGAAAATTCTCATACAAACCAAGCATTTTTCATACTCCATTTAAGGTTAGAGTTTTTTTGCTTTCCTCACCTTCTCCAAATTTTCCAAAAGTTCAGAGAGGGCCGAACCAAGCTTTTGAAGCGCTTCAACATTTGTTTCATGCTGCATCTTCTCTTGAATTTCCTTTATTTTCGCGAGCAGCGTATTTTCAAGGGCTTCAAGACTTAAAACGCTTGTCACCTTTGCCAACTCTGTCTCCTCTTTAACAACTATCACCTTTTTCTCACATTTTGCACACCACAAATCTCCACTCTTAAGCCTAAACAACGGAGAAGCACAAACAGGACAAGCCAACTCGGTTAATGTTTGACCCTGACGAAGTAAGTCAGCCATACGCTTAATATACAGTTCCTCAGCCTCTTTTGCATTTTGTGACATTTCAATGCCTCAAATAGATAAGTTAAAAGAGCATTTAAAATATATGTATGCGGCGCATGCCGAAAACTTAGTGTTGGGAAACCAAAAGTTTACACAGATGTTTCAGAGATGGCACGAGATCAAGAAGTTGATGCAATATGGATAACCGTTCCAAATTATGCCCGAATCCCCGTTGTGAAAGCTATAGTTGAAGAAGTTCTACAAGGAAAAGCTGATCTCATCGGATTGGCTTGTGAAAAGCCGCTTGGAAGAAATGTTAAGGAAGCCCAATACTCTTAGATATGGTTGAGAAGGCGGGCTTGCTTCATGGCTATCTTGAAAATCAAGTTTTTATGCCATCCTTGGTAAAGGGCAAGGAGATTATTTGGAAAGAGGCGCAAGCGCTGCCGGCAGACCATACCTTGCTAGATGCTCCGAAGAACATGGTGGGCCACATGAAACATGGTTTTGGAATGCCTCGCTTCAGGGTGGTGGAGCACTAAATGATATGCTTTGCCACAGCATAGAAGCTTCAAGATTTATATTAACCGCTCCTCACGAAGAGGAGAAACTAGTTCCTTGCGCACTCTCTGCCGAAATTGCAACCCTAAAATGGAGTAGAAAAGAGTACGCAGATAAGCTTATGAAAGCGTCGAAAGGGCAAATCGATTACTCGAAGAAACCAGCGGAAGACTGGGGAAGGGCGAACATGGTCTATGAAACACATGATGGATTATTGCTAATCGCTGACTTATCTACTTCATGGAGCTTTGTTCCGGGCGAACGAATATTCATTGAAATAATTGGGCCGGAGTATTATATGCAAATTGACACGTTAAACTCGGAAATGAAAACGTTTTTCAGCAGAGAGATAAAAGCTGCCATAGGAGACTTTGTTGAAAAACAGACTGCGGAGCAAGGTTTTATGCCAGTTCTTCCGGAAGAAACGTCATTAGATGGGTATGTCAACGAAAATCTGCACATGGTTGAAAGTTTTAGGGAGAGAAAAATGCCGAAAGAAAATTGGAATGATGGACTACTCGTAGTTAAACTTCTAATGGCTTGTTATATGTCGGCTGAAAAAGGAAGAAAATTGACCTTCCCTCCACATGGATTGGAGGATTTCATACCAAAAGTTGCACAAGGAGCATGGAAACCAGCAGATGCCATAAATGCTCCGCCTGAATAATTTAAACTAGGCTCAAGAATAGGGTGGAGATTTTGTCTGAAAAGAAGTACGTTGTAGGAGTTGATTTAGGAGCAACTTGGGTTAGAGTCGCACTCTCCGATAAAAATGGAAAAATCATAGGAAAAGCGCGCGAAAGAACCGATGTAAGCGACGAGAAGGCAATAAGCAACCAGATAGTTAGGATGGTACACTCTCTTTGCAAGAAAAACAGTATTACAATAGCCAATTTAATGGGTGTAGGCATAGCCTCAGCAGGCCCTTTGGACCTCAAAGAAGGAGCGCTAATTAACCCAACCAATTTGCCATTTGATTATGTGCCGCTCACAAAACCAATCAGTGAAAAACTGGGCATACCTGCATTTTTAGCCAACGATTGCACAGCGGCTGCGCTTGGTGAAAAGGAGTTTGGAGCAGGAAAAAAGTTAAACAACATCGTTTACATAACTATAGGGACCGGCATAGGAGGCGGTGCAATAGTCGACGGACACTTACTTCTCGGAAAAGATGGGAACGCCGTTGAAATTGGACATCTAACCATAGATTGCGAAGGAAGATTGGAATGTGGATGCGGAAAACGTGGACATTGGGAAGCATACTGCTCCGGGAGGAATATACCGAACTATATTAAAATGAGACTTGAAGAAATCAATGAAGAGTTAAAAAGGCGAAGCACATTATCCAAAAAAGCTCAGCTGAGTTCCCAAGACCTTTTTGAGGCGGCAAAAATGGGAGATAAAATATCTTTACAATTAGTTGAGGAACTGGGAGTTCTCAACGCTATAGGATTTGCAAACGTAATAAATGCCTACGATCCTTCATTAATAACTGTTGGTGGGACAGTAGCCCTAAAAAATGAGGATTTCGTTCTGCCTCCGATTAAAAGGCACGTTAAGGATTACACTGTAAACAGATTACCTGAAATAGTTATAACGCCACTAGGTGAGGATACGGGTATTTATGGAGGCATAGCAATCGTTCTAAAGTTTAAGCCATAAATCGGATGTTGAAATTTATGGCTTTAATATGCGCGCGCTCCGGCCAGTTTTGCCAACTGTGTAAGCAACAATCCAGCCGGTCCTTGACCGGTGATTACCACAGACATTACCATCGAAAAACAAGCTCTATATGCCCCGTGAAGGGCGCACGCAAGCAAATCTATGCACTCCTTCTTCGAATGAAACGTTATCTGCAAGGGGATAACAATATTTTGTGGGAACTTTTAAATATTCGGCGTATGCAAAATCATCCTCTAACGGTTTTTCACAAAGCTCTTGCATTCCTTTTATACAATAAGAGCAGATGCCACAGGATAAGGCATAGAGCGGGCCCAGAACAACTTTATCTCCAACACTTAGCGAGTTTACATTCTTACCAGTCTCAATTATCACCCCGCAGCACTCATGTCCTGGTTTACCCGGTGGGAGAGGATATTTTATGTCCGGAATTTCGCCTTTTAAGAAATGCATGTCAGTCATGTTACAAATAGCCGCTGCTTCTATTTTAATTAAAACATCATCTTCGCCAATCTTAGGGATTTCAACGTCTTCAATTCGTACGTCGTTCGGGGCAGCAAAAATTACTGATTTCGTAGGCCATATAGAAATTCTCCCAAAAATTAACAATTTCTATGCTCCTTGTCAATTTCACACTTCAAAATTTCAATAGTGAAATGATTTACGCAAAAATATCAGATAAACGTATAAAAGCCTATATAACTTGATTATCTGAAATTGTTGTGGTGGCAGTCATGGTTAGGAAGAAAAAGCTTGAAGAGTATGAAGAGCGAATTAAGCAGGCTATGGCTGTTCTTGCAGAGGTTTCAGAGGACACGACGACTCCGCGAAATATTAGGAGGGCGGCTAAAGACTCCATGAATGCGTTGCAAACAACAGAGTTTACACCAGCCGTCAGAGCCTCAAACGCCATATCCATATTAGACGAGATTTTGCAAGACCCAAACATGCCGCCCTACACTCGTGTGAAACTTTGGAATGTGATGAGCATACTTGAAGCCATAAAGGACTAAACTGGTTTAGCGTGGGGAATTCACCGTGAAAATTTTCCATTACAGTGATATTAAAGCCGAAAAGGCTCGGGAAGAGGAGCCTCAAAACTGAAGGTTAGGTGGCTTATCACCCGAGATATGGGTGCCCCAAACTTTGCCATGAGGCTTTTTGAAATGGAGCCCGGAGGACACAGTCCCATGCACGCTCACCCTTGGGAGCATGAAGTCTTCATTTTGGAGGGCGAAGGTGTGGTTGTAGGGGCTCAAGGCGAAAAAAGGTTTAAGCCTGGCGACGTGGTTTTTGTCCTGCCCAATGAAAAGCACCAGTTTAGAAATGATGGAAGCAAAACTGTTAAGTTTCTATGCCTTGTGCCCCATCACCATGGCTCCAAATAACCTTTGACGCCTAAACTAGAGATTCGCTAAAAATATATGCTTGTTGTCACATCTAGTTTTGGGCTTCAAGAGGTATAAGACTTTGAAGTATGATGTAATAATTGTTGGTGCCGGTCCAGCTGGAATATTTTCAGCCCTTGAAATGGTTGGAAAGGCTGACCTCCGCATATTGATGCTTGACAAAGGACCAGATTTAGAGCGAAGAAAATGCCCGGCAAGCCGGGGCTTTGGATGTGTAAACTGTGAGCCCTGCGGACTTCTGTGCGGTTGGGGTGGAGCGGGAGCCTTCAGCGACGGCAAACTAACCATATCCACAGAGGTTGGCGGCTGGCTTAACCAGTATGTTTCAGAAAAGGAGCTTAACGAGCTGATAAACTACGTTGAAAGCATCTACATAAAATTTGGTGCCCCGGAACACGTTTATGGAGGCGACATGGAAAAGGTTGAGGAAATAGAGAGAAAAGCATCCTTAGCTGGGCTTAAGCTTATCCACCAGAAGATTAGGCACATGGGAACGGAACGCTGCGCCCAAACATTACGGAAAATGCGTCAAGAACTAGATGGGAAAGTTGAAATAAAAATGGGAAAGGACGTTAAAGGGCTAATAGTGAAAAACGGAGTCATAGAAGGCGTTGAAACAGTTGACGGTGAAAAATTCTTCGGCAAATACGTGATTGTGGCCCCGGGAAGGGGCGGAGCAGAGTGGCTTCAAACAGAAGCCCAATCATTAGGCTTGAAAACACTAAACAATCCCGTGGACGTGGGCATCAGAGTAGAAGTTCTAGCCACAGTTATGGAGGAATTAACAAACATTTTATACGAACCGAAATTCGTTTACTACTCAAAGTTTTTCGACGACCAAGTTAGAACCTTCTGCGTGGCTCCCTACGGCGAAGTTATATCCGAATCATACAACGGAGTATTAACCGTTAACGGGCAAAGCTACGCGGAACGCAAAACAGAAAACACAAACTTCGCAATCTTGGTAAGAACATCTTTTACAGAGCCCTTCAGAGAGCCTATAGCCTATGGAAAATATTTGGCGAGGCTCTCAAACCTCTTAAGCGGAGGCATATTAATACAGCGCTTAGGCGACTTGGAGGCTGGAAGACGTTCAACACCGGACAGAATAGCCAGAAGCGTTGTAACACCAACCCTAAAAAATGCCACGCCCGGTGACTTAAGCTTCGTCCTGCCATACCGTTATCTTGCGGATATACGGGAGATGCTTGAAGCCTTAGACAAGATAGCCCCGGGAATCCACTCGCGGGACACGCTGCTGTACGGTGTTGAAGTTAAATTTTACTCTTCAAGGCTTGAGTTAAGTAACTCCCTTGAAACGAAAATACGGAACCTTTTCACAATAGGTGACGGCGCCGGAGTAACTAGAGGGCTAATACAAGCGTCAGCATCAGGCGTTATCGTTGCAAGGGAAATCCTAAGGCGGGAAAAACAGAAGGCTAAGTGAGATGTCAATAGTTAAGGAGTTGAGATGCTCCCACTGCGGTGCACCCATCTCTTTTAAGCCAGGCGAAATTATAGCCACATGCAGATACTGCGGCTACACAGTGGTTATTGAAACTGGGAAAGCCTTCACATTCGAGCATTCGATGTTACTGAACAAGTATAATCCAACGCAAATTGAGGAGCCAATAATGGAATGGATGCGTTCTGGATTCCTAAAGCCAACAGACCTTGCCAAAAAATCAAAAATAACCGAGAAAAATTTGATGTATCTGCCCTTCTGGGTTGTGTCAGTGGAAGCCGAAAGCCTCTATAAGGGCATTTTTGAGCGTATAAACCCACCAATTGTTAAGGAAGGCAAAATAGCCAAAAAGTATGATTGGCTTGTTCTCGCAAGAAGAGCCACTCAATTCCCGACAAAGGAGTATGATGTGCCATTAGAAGGGAAAGTTCCATACGATTTTAGGAAAATTGAGGATTTCGCCAAAGTATTAAACAGCGAGATTGATATGGATGAAGCTGTTGAAATTGCAAAACAGGAAATTGTGGAGCATCACAGTTATTTGGCACAGCAGGATGTAGACAAAATTGTTGAAATGAAAAACGAGATAAGGGTGGGTCAAGCAGTTTACCTTCACGCGCCAATATGGTTTATAAAATACGAGTATAAGGGTGAAAGCTACACTTTGTGGCTGGATGGAGCAACGGGAACTGTCATAAAAGGGGATATACCAACAGCTAAATTCGGAATATTTTAAGCATGCCCTTTCTAAACATTTTTTATCCACATGCTGCAACATGAAAAATGTATTAGAGGTTTGAAAACGCGATGAGCGGCGAAATAATCGGAAGAGGAACATGGTATGACAAAATGGCTTTTAAAATAATTGAGCGGGAGCGAAAACTTGGAAGAAGCCTAGACATGATAAGAACCGAGATGGGGTTAGGAGCCTCAGGATTTCCCCACATTGGAAGTTTAGGCGATGCTGCCCGAGCCTACGCCGTGACACTGGCCTTAAGAGAGCAAGGCTATCGCTCAGAGCTTATAGCCTTCTGCGACGACAAAGATGGACTGCGCAAGGTTCCGGCAGGACTACCAAAAACCCTAGAAAAATATTTAGGATTTCCGGTCACAGACATCCCAGACCCATTCAAATGCCACGACAGTTATGGCAGACACATGAGTTCGCTTCTGCTTGAAGCCCTAGACAAGTGCGGCATAGAATACCGTTATATTTCAGCAAGGGAAGCCTATAAAAACGGCTTACTAAACAATGAAATCCGGACATTGCTTTCAAACGCGAAAAAAGTTGGAGAAATAGTGAAGGAAGAAGTGGGACAAGAAAGGTACATGGAAGTCTTGCCCTACTTTCCAGTTTGCGGAAACTGCGGAAGAATATACACGACAAAGGCTTTGGAGTACATTCCAGACGAAAATAAAGTGCTATACATATGCGAAGGGATGGAGATTAAGGGAAAATGGATTGAGGGATGCGGATATAAGGGCGAAGTAGACATCACAAAGGGCGAAGGGAAACTAAGCTGGAAAGGCGAATTCGCAGCCAGATGGAAAGCCCTAGACATAAGGTTTGAAGCTTACGGCAAGGACATAGCCGACTCAGTCCGTGTAAACGACAGAATATGCCGCGAAGTGCTAGGCCATGAGCCTCCAGCCCACGCCAAATATGAAATGTTCCTCGACAAAAGCGGAAGAAAAATTTCAAAATCCACCGGCAACGTCTTCACACCCCAAGTCTGGTTTAAGTACGGCTCACCCCAATCACTAATGCTGCTAATGCTGAAAAGATTTGTTGGAACCCGCGCGCTAGACGTGACAGACATACCAGCCTACATGAACGAACTTGACTATCTAGAAGACATATACTTTGTAAAAAAGACAATACCAGACAAAAAAGAACTAGGCAAACTTAAAGGCTTATACGAATACTGCTGGGTCTTAAAGCCGCCGAAACAACCAAGCATCCACGTGCCATATAACATGCTAACCTTTCTGGCTAAAATAGCGCCGAAAGGCAAAGAAATAGAGTTCATAAGTGAAAAACTCCAAAGCTACGGCTACTTGCCAAAGGGGCAACAGCCAGACGAAAACCTGAAAAAGCGAATAGAATACGCCCTAAACTGGGTTAAGGACTTCGAAGAAATCCGCGAAACAACAATAACCCTAAAAACTGAAGAGAAAAACGCCATAAAAGAACTGATCGAAACCCTAAAAACTGAAGAAGAACCGGAAAAAATCCAAAACGCCATATTCAACACCGCCAAAAAACATGGCATACTACCACCAGAATTCTTCAAAACCCTATACACCATGCTGATAGGTGCACCCCAAGGACCAAGGCTTGGGCCATACATAACAGCCATGGGCAAACAAAACGTAATAAACGCCCTAAAACGCGCCTTAAACCAAAACTAAAAACCTTTTATGCAAATTCCATTTCTATCATAAACTGGGGCCCGTAGTCTAGAATGGATTAGGACGCTGGCCTGCGGAGCCGGAGATCCTGGGTTCAAATCCCAGCGGGCCCGCTTTTAGAAATCGATAAATGTGTAAAAAGCTCTTTAAAGTAAGGTGACGATTGTGAATATTTCGCGAGAGCAGCTTGCTAAAATCATAGATTCTACTCTTGTTAAGGCTACAGCCACAAAAACTGATGTTGAAAAATTATGTCAAGAAGCCATCCAATACGGGTTCGGATGCGTCGTAGTAAACCCAACTTACGTAAAGCTGGCAGCCTCATTTCTTAAAGGCACAAACATTAAAGTTTGCTCTACGGTTGGCTTTCCTTTTGGTGCTTCCCTTCCAGAGGTTAAGGCTTTAGAAGCCATCAAAGCCATCGAGGATGGGGCTAGTGAACTTGACATGGTTGCCAATTTAGGCGCACTAAAATCAGGAGACCACGAACTCTTCAAGCAGGATATAATGGCTGTTGTTAACGTTAAACGCTTGTCCGAAGACATAATAGTCAAAGTAATCATTGAAACGCCACTACTAACCACTGAAGAGAAGATAACCGCCTGCAAAATCGTCAAAGAAGCCGGAGCAGACTTTGTCAAAACTTCAACAGGCCTGTTTGGCGGAGGCGCCACAGTGGAAGATGTTAAGCTTATGCGGAAAATTGTTGGAAAAGACTTTGGGATTAAGGCTGCAGGGGGCATTAGGACTTACGCTGATGCTGTTGCCATGATTAAGGCGGGTGCCAACCGCATAGGAACAAGCACAGCAACAGCCATAATTCAAGGCGCACCCTAAAAGGCTTTACATTCTTTCTGGCGCGTATACGCCAATAAGGTTTAGGGTATTTCTTAAAACAATCCTTACGGCATCAACCAGTGCAAGCCTTGCGTCGCTGAGTTCTGGTGTTTCGGCCTTTATCACTGGAAAAGCATTATAAAAGGTGTTAAACTTGTCAGCCAAAGCGTTGGCGTAGTCGGCTATAATGTTGGGCTTGAGAAAATCCGCCGCTTCAATGAAAACTTCTGGAAACTCAGCCAAGGAAAAGACAATTTCGTTTTCAAGCTTCTCCCTCAACAAGCCATAGTCTGGGTTTTCCGGTTTCCTTGAGGCTTTTCGCAGTATGCTGCAAGCCCTAGCATGAGTATACTGAATGTATGGAGCACTGTTCTTCTCAAAGTTTATTACGCGTTCCCAGTTGAACTCGACGGGTTTTGATGGATCAACCTCCACAAGTGCATATCGAACTGCGCCTATGCCGGCAAACTCTGCGACTTTCAGCTTTTCCTCTTCTGAAAGTTGGGGTGAATGTTTAGCAACCTCATCATATGCTCTGCTAACAGCCTCGTCCATAACTTCGTCCAATGTTATGTAGCGTCCCCTACGGCTCGACATTTTGTAGCCAGGCAAAGTCACAAGGTTGTAGGCGAAATGCGTCAAGTTTTCAGCTTGCTTATCGTAGCCCAAAGCATATAGGGCTATTTTCAATTGCATCTGAGCCAAAGACTGCTCTATTCCAATAACGTTTATGCACTTTTCAGCCCTTTCAAACTTCCATAAGGTGTAGGCTATATCCCTAGTCGTGTAAAGCGTTGTACCATCAGCCCTAACAAGCGTCAAAGAAGGCACAACATAATCCTTCCTTAAGCCAAGCTTATCCCGAAGCTTAAAATCTTCAACAACTTTTCCAGCCTCAAACTCCAAAACGCCGCCTAGAAAAGAAACATAAGGCGTCTGCTTCAGCCTTTGAAGAACTTCCGTCACAAGTCCACTCCAAACAAGATCGCTTTCCCAGTCCCAAGAATCATAGAAGACGCCGGCACGGCTCAAAGTCTCCTTAAAACCTTCAAGGCAAAGTTGGCTAACCTCCCTAACAAGCCGCTTGGCTCTCTGCTCTCCGGTTTCATACGCCCTATTTAACTCGCGGATAATTTTTTCTGGATCATCATCTTCGCTTATTTTCTGGAGGAGTTTTTCAAAAAGTTCTGGATACTTTTGCTTTAGTTCGAAGGCAACGGACATCCAGTCGTCCAGCTCTCTATTAATCTTCACTATTTCGTCTTCAGCTGAAACAGCCTTCGCTTTTTCAAGCTCCCTTTTTAGGCGGTTAATCTCCACGAGACAGCTTGTTATGGTGTAAATTTTGCCGATGAAGTGGTCTGGCTTTTCCGTTGGCTTAGGTCTTCCAAGTTTCTCATATCCATAGGCGATTACCGCTGTTTGTCTTCCAACATCATCCACATAATAATGACGTGAAACCGCGTGTCCCCTAGCAGAAAGCAAACGGGCAATGGCGTCCCCAAGCATGGGATTTCTTGCCTGTCCAATATGTATTGGGTGAAGCGGGTTAACACTTGTATGCTCAACAATAATTTTCATGGGTTTCTCGGCTTTAACAAATCCATAAGCGGCATCTAAACGCCTAACAGACTCAATTGTTAGCGCCGAAAGCTTGGCAAAATTTGCATGAAAATTTATGTAGCCGCCACCAGCTGCCACAACTCCCCTAATCAGCGAAAACTTCGATTTGTCCATATTCCCAATTAATCGTTCAGCAAGCACAATTGGTTTCTCGCCAACATGCTTGGCAAGTTCAAAACAAATGGAAGAAGCCAGCTGACCAAACTCCCAAACAGGCGGTTTCTCAAAAACCAGTTGTTTAGGCATTTCAAGTGAAAACTTCTTGAAAACCTCATTTAACGCGGATTTGCACTCCTTTCTAAATTCGGCAACGGGATTCTCCGAAATCATGATATTCCGCCTTTCTCACCGTCAACAGTAAATGTGAACACTAATATATGTAAATAGTCAATTTAAGCTAAAAGCCTAAACCGGCTGGTGCACAAGTGAAAAAGAAAATAATTTTTTCCGAAAAGTGTTTAGAATATGGGTCTTGGCACATTGAAAGCCCTCAAAGGGTTAGAAGAGCCTACGAAATCCTAAAAGAACGAGGCTACGAGTTTATAACACCCGAACCAGCCAGAGAAGAAGACTTACTCAAAGTTCACGACCAAGAATACATAGAACTGCTTAAAAGGGGAGCCATAGAAGATCCTGACACCCCGGCATACGAAAATATTTATGAGTATGCAAGGCTCTCTGCAGGAGCAGCAATTTTAGCAGCAAAAATTCAAGGCTTCTCGCTTATGAGACCCCCTGGGCATCATGCTGGCAAGTATGGCATAGCCCTAGGCGCCTACACAAAGGGTTTCTGCTACATAAACAACGTTGCAGTAGCTGTTAAATATCTAGACAGGCCAACGCTTATTTTAGACATTGATGGACATCATGGAAATGGGACGCAGGAAATCTTCTTAGGAGACCCCAAAGTTGTTTATGTTTCGCTTCATAGGCATCCCCATTATCCTGGCACAGGCTACTATTCTGAGGCTAACTGCCTAAACTTTCCACTGCCAGCAGACTGCGGCGAAGAAGTTTACCTAAAAACCCTTCAAGAAGCCCTAAAAAGGGTTGACATGCAAAAGATCGAGGTAATAGCCGTTTCAGCCGGTTTTGACGCCTATGCTGGAGACTTGGCTTCCCTTGGACTTACAGATAGAGCTTACCGGGAGATTGGAAGAATGATTGCGGCTTTAAATAAGCCAACCTTCTTCGTTTTAGAAGGCGGCTACCAAGGCGAAAACATTGGAAAAGCCATAGACGAAATCCTCAAAAACTTCCGATAGCCGATTTAAATGCTAAAGCTTATGAATATAACGTGCCCATTTGTAGACCATGAAACAAACAGATATTAAAGTGGCAGGAGCCCTAATATTCGTCGGAGCAACCCAATTCATTCTATGCATGCTAGTAGCAGAATGCCTCTACCCTAAATACCTCGTTTCTGAAAGAGTCATAAGCGACCTTGGAAAATTAGACACTGTTTCTGCCCCAGTTTTTAACGCATCAGTCTTCGTGCTCGGCTTGACAGTCGTGGCTGGCGCCTACTTTCTAAGGCGAACAATCCAAAACAAAATCTTTCTAAGCCTACTAATTCTATGCGGAATTGGGGCCATGGGCGTTGGAATATTTCCAGAAGACTTCGGCACAATACATTTTATAGTTTCTTTGATGGCCTTTCTATTTGGAGCGCTGTCAGCCATAGCATCCTACAAATTTCAAAAACCTCCACTATCCTACTTTGCAGTTGTTTTAGGCTTAATTTCGCTGACGGCACTCATACTTTTCGGACTAGAAACTTACTTCAGTTTAGGTAAGGGCGGAATGGAACGCATGATAGCTTACCCCATACTGTTGTGGGCCATAGGGTTTGGCGGATACCTAATAAAAGAGTAAAATACAATACTCACATACAACCGTAAAGGTATCAACATGAGTGAAGACGTAGTTCGAAAACTAAGAGATAGATTAGTTAACGTTGGCAAGCAACTGTATAATTATGGCCTTGTGGTTGGAACAGAGGGAAACATAAGCGCGCGAATCCCGGGAACAGATAGAATTCTGATAAAACCTTCCGGTGTTTCCATGGGCTTTTTGAAAGCTAAAGACTTCATAGTTGTCGATTTGAATGGAAACAAATTGGAGGGTGAGTTAGCCCCCTCAATAGAGACACCGTTGCACACGGCAATCTACCGCGTTAGAAACGATGTTCAAGGAGTCGTTCATACACATGCCCCGTTTGCAACGGCTTTCGGCATAGCTGGAACAGAAATAATTCCATTGCAAGTGGAAATGTTCCTCTTCATCCCGAATGGGGTTCCAATAGTGCCCTTTGAAATGCCGGGTTCTAGGGAGTTAGCTGAAGCCGTTCAAAAGTTGATAATGGATTTTAATGCAGTTATTTTGGAAAATCACGGCATAATAACTGTTGGCTCAACAATTGAGGATGCTTGCCTCCTAAATAGGATGATTGAAGAATGCGCAAAAGTTCAGCTCGCAGCCATGCTGCTCGGCGGAAAAGAGGCTGTAAGCTGGGAAGCCTTGAAGAAAAAGTTGCTGGCTAAAGCCGGAAACATAGATTTGGAGGGTCTAAAGAGGAAGTTTAAAGTTTTCAGAATCTAGCCATCAGCGTTTTGCTGTCTCCTTAATCGCTAAGCAGAGAGCCAAGGCAACTAAGTCAAATATAAATATGGATATTACTGACAGGTAAAAGCTTCCCGTAATTGATTTAATGGCATCCATGAACAGTATGAAGATTACCGAGCCAGCTTGGGAGAAAAGCCAAAGAAAGCTTGAGGCGCTTCCAGCCAATGCTGACCCGACAATTTCAGCTGACATTTCTAAGCCTATTGGCAGCGCGGACATTAGGAAAAATCCCAAAATAGCGCCTACCACCGTCAAGATTAGGAAGTCGCTAATTTCAGCGAAAAGAAACAGCATGGCTGCGGCAACTGCCAAATCCGCTATTATGAAGGGTTTTCTACGTGCAACTTTGTCGGAAATTCCCGGAATAACCATCGACCCAACTATTCCTCCGACAATTATTATCCCGCCAATTAAACCAGCGTTTGTGGGAGTTAATCCACGTGCATTTAATATGGTTTCCAGCCATGTAAGCAAAGCCGTGAAAAGTCCAACTCCTATAAAGAATAAGGCTTCAAGTATTATGAAATCCTTTTTTCCAAAGAAACCTTTAATATCCTTAAATGAGATGGATGCTTTAGCCTCTTCTGTTAAGGCTTCTGGTTGAGCCTTTTCAGGTTTTTCTCTCGCCAAGGCTGTGAAAAGTATGGCACTTATTACAGATATTGCTGCATAAATCACAAGCATATTCGTTAGCAAACCAATATCTGATGCCGATACGAGGAAAGGTGTAAGCATCATGGCAATTATCATCCCAATGTACTGACCCATTATTCCAATTCCAGTGGCCAATGCCCACTCTTCAAAGGGAAACCACAAAGTTACAAGCTTTGATATTGCGTTAAAAACAAATGGTTGGCCAAGTGCTGCACATGACTGAAAAATAAGAAGCATCGAGAAGTTTTCTCCAGAAAAAATTCGTAGGACAGAGAAAATTGCCATGATCAATGCGCCTATAGAAACTCCAAACTTGAAGCCTTTCCTATCTATGAGTATTCCAGCTGGAATAGAAACTGGGATGAATAGAAGCGGCCAAACCATTGATAGAAGCCCAACATCTGACTCTGTTACATTAAAAATTGTTGTCATTATGGTAGTTATTGGCGCGAAGTTTAGCCAGAGTATTTGTGAGACAACAGCCACAAGCATATATGTAAACAGCACAATCCAGCGGTAAGAGTATACGCGGGGCTTTTCCATGCTTCTTCTGTTTGCATTATTCACATTGATATGTTTTACTGTTTGCGAGCTTCCACAAATGCTAAATAATCTTGAACTGAAACAGTAATTTCTGAAAAGGCTGGTGGAATTGTGAAGGTTACTGTTTTGGGTGGAGCTGGAACCATTGGAAGTATGGCCGCTAGAATTCTTGCCTCAAGCGGAATGTTTTCAGAAGTCGTCATCGGAGATGTTGCCTTTGAAAGGGCGAAGAAACTGGCTTCTGAAATAGGCGTTAAGGGAGTTTCAGCTGTTAAAATTGACGTTGCGGATTCAAGCAAGCTTCAGAAGACAATTAGGGGTTCTGATGTTATACTTAGCTGTGTAGGCCCCTTCTACAAGTATGCTCCAATAGTTTTGAAGGCATCCATAGTGGCTGGAGTAAACCATGTGGACATATGTGATGATGTTGATGCGACTGAAGCGCTTTTGAAAATGGATGCTGAAGCCAAAAAGGCTGGGATTTCAGCGCTCATCGGGATGGGAAGCTCCCCGGGTGTTGCAAACGTCCTTGTTAGATTTTGTGCAGACATGCTTTTAGACGAGGTTGAAGCCATAGACATTTATCACGCTCACGGAGGAGAAGAAGCTGAGGGACCAGCGGTTGTTAAGCATAGGATACACTCCATGATAATACCAGTGCCAATGTTTCTTGACGGGGAGTTTAAGACTGTTAAGGTTTTGGAGGAAAGCGGTAAAGCCCTAGAGGAGGATGTTGAGTTTGCAGACGTCGGAACATATAGGGTTTACGCCTATCCCCATCCGGAGACGATAACTCTTCCAAGGTACATCAAGGGTGTTAGCCGAGTAACAAACCTCGGTTTGGTTTTGCCCCCGGCATATGCTGAACTCATCAAGGGTATTGTGCGTCTTGGAATGACAAGCGAAGAGCCAATAGAAGTTAATGGGAAGAAAATCGCGCCCATAGACTTTGCAGTGGCTTTCGCTTTGCATCAGAGGCCCAAATTGTTAAAGGAGGCCGGGATAACTGAGCCTATGGGATGCCTAAAAATAGTTGTTAAAGGTAAGAAGAAAGGTCAGCCAAACACGTATGTGTTTTCTATGGCTTCAAGGGGCATGGGAATGCGGGAAGGAACAGGCGTGCCAGCCGCCTTGGGAACTATGTTAATGGCTATGGGGAAAATAAAGTTGAAGGGTGTCTTTCCACCAGAAGCTGCTGTAAATCCCATCGAGTTGTTTATGCTTGCTAAAGAGAAAATAAGAATAGGTGGAACCGTGGGCTTACCTATCCGCGTTGAGCATATCGATAAAGATGGCAAGGTTCACAGATTAAGTTTGGAATCGCTGGTTAAGGGACCTTGAAAGGGAAATATGTACTCGCCCATGACACTGGGACAACAAGCAATAAGGCCGTTCTTGTAGGGTTAGATGGAAAAATAGTTGGGCATGCATCGGCAGAATACCCAGTATACTATCCAAAAAGGGGATACGCAGAACAAAAGCCATCAGACTGGTGGAATGCAGTCACAAAAACCACAATAGACCTTCTGGAAAAAACAAATGTTAAGCCCTCAGAAATCGCCGCAATCATATTCACGACACAAATGTCAGGAACGCTTCCAGTAGACAGCAACGGCGAGCCGCTTATGCCCTGCATGATATGGCTTGACACAAGAGCAAAAGAGCAAGCTGAAAAAATGAGCCGCGGAATCATAAAAATTGCTGGATACGGATTACTCACTTTAATAAGATTTCTAAGCATAACCGGCGGAATTTATGGGCATGTGGGGAAAGACCCGATATGTAAAATCCTATGGGTTAAGGAAGTACAGCCACAAATTTACTCTGAAACCTACAGGTTTCTAGACTGCAAGGACTACTTAGTTTTCAAGTGCACTGGGAACTTCGTAATAAGCCGAGACTATGCTAACATCTGGTGGATGATGGACACGAGAAAAGGAAGATTCAACTGGTCAGACACAATCCTTAAAAAGTATGGGATAGACAGAGCCAAGCTTCCAGAAATAATGAAGGCAACAGACGTTGCTGGAAAACTCAGGGCAGAAGCGGCTGCGGAAATGGGGCTTCTGGAGGGCACGCCAGTTGTTGTTGGAGCTGGTGATGTGGCTTCAGCGGCTATAGGCTCTGGAGCGGTAAAAGAGCGGAAAATCCACGCCTATGTTGGAACGAGTGGCTGGCTTGGCTGCCATCTTTCTGAAAGAAAGAAGGACTTGTTTCATTATATTGGCAGTATTTGCAGCGCAAATCCAGACATGTATCTATGCGTAGCCGAGCAAGAGACGGCTGGAGCGTGCTTAGACTGGTTGAAAAACACGATGTTTAAGGAAAGCCGAGAAGATATTTACGACCTTTTCAGCGAAATCGCTGCTGAAGTCAAACCGGGTGCAGACGGCTTAATATTTACGCCATGGCTTTTTGGCGAAAGATCCCCGCTGGATGATCCAACTGTTAGGGGAGGGTTCCACAACCTTAGCTTAGAACACACGCGGGGGCATATGGTTCGGGCAGTTCTTGAGGGTGTCGCCCTAAACATGAAGTGGGCTTTATCCTACATGGAAAAGCTTGCGGAGAAAGCTGAAAGTATAAACATCATAGGCGGAGGAGCCATATCCAACATTTGGTGCCAAATATTCGCAGACGCCCTAAACAGAAAAATAAACAGAGTCAGCGACCCTAAAGAGGCTGGCGCAAAAGGAGCCGCAATAATAGCCATGATTGCCTTGGGTCGTATCAAAAGCTTCGAAGACGCAGAAAAGCTGGTGAAAATAGACGCTGTTTATGAACCTAATCCTCAAAATGCTGCCATTTATGAGAAAATCTTCGAAGAGTTTAAAGCTATTTACAAGAATAATAGGCAAATGTACCGGAGGCTAAACTTGAAAGCTGAATAAACCCCATACACATATTTATTACTAACAGTTCGTTTATTAGAATTTGAGTTGGTGGTTTCATGTCGGAAGAAATTGAAGCCCTCCCATTAGCTTTACCAGAGGGAATAGACCCTGAAAAATATGTGATAGCCACTTATTATGCGGCTGTTCCAAGAGACTGGCCGGTGGACAAGATTGCCATGGCCGTGGCTGTTGAGCAAAGCACTGGAACGTGGATTCGTGTTCCAGGCGAAACTGTGGAACTGCGGAAAAAACACATAGCTAAAGTAATTGCAATAAACGAAGTTCCAGACTTTGAGTATGAGGCCCCAGCAGATACAAAGTTGAGGCGATATATTGTTCAGATAGCTTATCCCTACGAGAATTTCATGAATGAAATTTCTATGCTTTTAACAACCGTTATTGGCAACATTTCCATGGCTGGAAGGCTAAAACTTGTGGATTTAACCTTTCCAAAAAGCTATCTTGAAATGTTTAAAGGACCAAAATTCGGCGTTCAAGGCTTAAGGGAATACTTGAAAATTGAGAGAAGACCAATCCTTAATAACATGATTAAGCCGTGTACGGGATACCCGCCGGATGTGGGTGCAAAACTCGCCTATGAAGCTTTAGTGGGCGGCGCAGACTTCGTTAAGGATGATGAGCTTTTGGCTAACGCTCCCTTCAACACTGTGGAAGATAGAATTGTGAAGTACATGGAAGTTGTTGACAAAGCCTCACAAGAAACCGGAGAGAAAAAAATGTATACAATAAACGTGACTGCGGATGCGCCGAAAATTTTCGATTTTGCAGAAAAAGTTATAGAGCTTGGAGCAAATGCCATAATGGTTAACCACCTTGTCGCCGGCATTGGCGTCTTAAAGGCTTTAGCTGAAGACCCGAGCATAAAAGTTCCAATTTTAGGACACATGGACTTCGCTGGAGCAATCTACGAAGACCCAGAATCAGGCATGTCATCTCACTTAACCTTGGCGAAGCTCCCGAGACTTGCGGGTGCAGACATACTGGTTTATCCAGCGCCCTATGGAAAACAGCCTTTCTTCTTAAAGGAAAAGTACTTGAAAGCCGGTAGAACAATGCTTTTCCCAATGCATAATATCAAGCCAACGTTGCCCATGCCTTCAGGTGGAATAACACAGCTTCACGTACCACAATTGGTAAGCGATTTAGACATCGACATAGCCATCGGAGCTGGCGGTGCAATCCATGCTCATCCCATGGGACCAAGAGCAGGTGCAAGAGCCTTCAGACAAGCCATAGAAGCCACAATGAATAGAATTCCCCTGGAGCAGTATGCTGAACAACATCCAGAGTTAAAAGCCGCCATAGAAGCATGGAAGGCTGGACCTGTCTCACTGCTCCTCGAATAAAAGCTTCAAATGTTGCACTGCGCTAGATTAACGCTATATAAGCATTCATTGCATGTGGACGAGTTCGCATAAACAGTCAACGTCATTATTAATGTGGGAGCCCCTAAAGTTAAGTTAGGGGCGGTTTCCGCACCATGGCACTCTTCCAGCCATATTCTCCCTAACTTTTCAAAAATTTACATAGGATTCTCGACGCCAAACTTTCTTAACGCTTTCTTTTGTTATTATTATATCTCTGATGATTACTTCATTTGTGCTCTTTTTATAAGCATTAACATAAAAATAGGGTGAGCATACAAGATTCTTGGCGTGGAGAAACTTTCCCGCCGCTTCAGTGACTAAAGTTTTTCTTCTATGTAGGGGCAACAGGCTATGGCTTACATGCGCGCGCATCATGCGAGGATAAAGTGACTTATGGTGTAGAAGCATTTGTTGCCGACGGATTAATCGTCCTCAAGAAAGACCGACGAGAGGGTGGAAGATATTTAAGAAAACTTGAGTTGGTTAAGATGAAGGGGGCTCCAACTCCGCAAACAGAATCTGTATTCACGCTTAAGGATGGCTTCAAACTCTTCCCACCCTTCAAAGTAAAGCCGGTTGATAAGCCACAAAGGTTCAAACCTCATCCCGACGTTGGGCAATTTTTCTCCACAGGCTCACCTGACTTGGATTTAATGCTGGGCGGATGTTACCCAAAAGGCTCAGCCGTCCTTTTAGAAGTTGAAGAGCACATTTCAACATTACAATACCACCTTTTAGGTGGTTCCAACATGCTGGAATTTCGCCACTCATGGAAGAGGCGTAATCATAATTCCCTCAGCCGGTGTAGATGCCAATCTTATTTTGAAGAGGTGTGAGGAAGGAGACTTAACAAGGGATGAGGTAACTAATCTTCTTAGAGTAGGCGTTAAAGACGATTATGGATTTAAATCGGAGCTTTACCTTGTCCCCTTCAGGGGCGAGGACATTTCAGAGGACTATAAGCGATATTTAGAGGTTGAGAAGGAGCTGATGGAGAGAACAGGAAAACCCATACTGAGAGTAACGGGGGCAGATATGCTCATAAGCGCTTATGGATTAAAGGAAGCAGTTTCAGTCTTGAGGTTTGATGCTTCTAGAATAAGTGAAACTGGAGGTTTGGGCATACTCATCCTTAAGCCGGGCTTCCAAAAACTGGCGAAAATCCTTGCTTCAATAGCGGAGGTTCATCTGAAGTTAACGCGGGAGTGTGGGTCCCTATTGTTTATGGCATTAAGCCTAGAACAGGCTTTTACGCTATTGAAATGGACGTGTCAAATGGCTATGCCATGCCAAAACTTACACCAATAATTTGAAAGATCAGGTGGTAAAGCTTTGGCTGCTTCTAGGAGAAGGCTTAACGCAGTTCTTTCCGAAGCCATAGATGAGGGTTTAAAAGCCGTTCTGGGCGAAACTGGAAGGGAAGTTGTTTACTATAATATTAAAAGCGTCTACGGGCTTGAGATGGAAAGCGTTTCAAAAAATCCTGAAATTCTCATTGAATCTCTATATAGGTTATTTGGGGGTGGAGCAGAAGTAATCGAGAGGGCAATTTTGGAAAAACTGTGCCTCAAACTTGGAATGAAACGTGAAAAAGCTGAAAATGTAAAACTCATCGATTTTATAAGAAAGTTTAAGCGTCAAAATGAATAAGAATAAGGTCCCTGTCTAATTGTGCACGTTTTCAATGGGTATGACGCATTTTGTTTTTAGCTAAGTTTGGATCGGTTAGCGGGTTGTTATTGGACGTTTTTGAACGTGTTTATATCCGCATTCGCACTTGAACCCGACAATTTTTCCTTTATGCCTTACAACGTGCCATTTTTTACCGCTGCAATTTGCGTTTTGCCTATGGATTTTCCAGAGGATTTCAGCCTCTTTGCTTGTTATGGGCGCATAGTCCTTCGCTGAAGTCAGATACCAGGCAGCGTATGCTGCAAATGTTGCCCATAGGGCGGGGGTGATTATTTCCAACATTTTCCTCACCCTCGTATTTGTGTTGAACTCAAATACGATATGTCCATTTTAAGACATATCCAATAAAAGAATATTTCAGCCCACGATTTAAACATTATGCACACGCGTTGAACACAAAAATTCAAAGCGAACAAGTCTTTCTGAACATCGGTTCTGGATAATTAAGAATATATTTCAAAATTGGTTGACTCTCTTATTTCAGGAGTCTCCTTTCATGCATGTATTTTCTTTTTGCATACTCTATCCTCGCGGTGAATTTCATCTTTAACATCAAGTCATATTGTTTTTTATTCATGTTAAGCTCTTTGCAGATTTCTTCTGTTAAACGCTTTTCAATTATTCTCTGTCCATCTGAACAGAACACTTCTCTTAGGCATGCTGAAAGTTCAGCTATATGCTTGGGTTCGTCTCCCTCTTTAACGTCATACTTCCAATGCATAAAGTGGTAGACGACTGGAGCGAGGCTGCTGCTTATACCTTCGAAGCCAACGTCTAATACTCTGCGGAGAAAAATATTAAACTCCTTTTCAAGCTTAACTGAATTCTTCACTTTGGATGAGCCCCACTACTGCAACCTTCAGCCAGCAAAGATAGAATGAAACGCATTTGAACCCTTATTCCACTCTAGTGCTGGCAAAAAATTACAGTTAACTTTACTAATTTAAAGTTTATGAATTTACAGTGCAACATCAATACAATTTGATACCGAACACATTATTAGGTGGTATGCCTTTCACATTACATACAGCACTTAGATTATTGAGTATGGTAAGCTTGAACAAATATAAGATTGTCAAGCTGTTGGCGAAGAATTACACAATTGAAATCCTCTCAGCTTTAAGTGAAAAACCGCTAAGATATGCTGAGCTAAAGAAACATTGCCCTAACGATAGAACAAGAACCATACGGCTTAAAGAATTAAAAAAGGTTGAACTCATATCCGTAATAGTAAAAGAAGTTGAAAACCACGACTTTTTACATTACCAAATAACAGAAAAAGGAAGGAAAACCCTCCAACTAATCAACCAACTAACAGAAATATGGAGCCCTTCAACATGACGCCGCTTAACATTAACCGAAAATCATGAAACAAAAACGAACCCTAATAGGACCGAAAGATTAGATACCAAACCTGATGATTTCCCAAAACACTCAAAATTCGTTTGATTCCATTAATAACGTTAAATGGAACAGCGCAATCAATGCTATGCTATTTTTCCGCAGAAACTGTTCAGCTTAAAAAACACTTATTAGCTTTTCAATAATTAATGTTACATGAGGGTCTGCATGAAAAGAGTTTGGTATATGGCTTTGATTTGTGTTGTTATTTTATCGCTGTTTTCGTCGCTGGTGCTGTATGCTTCTGCCTACGGACGGCAGGCGCATTTGATGGTTGTTGAGTGGTATGGTCAGGGACGCGGACGCGTTATTCTATATTCGATACCATCTGAGGATGATTCTATGACGAACCCGGACTACGAGTTGTTGCCATTCTGGTGGCATACAACAATAAAATATTGGATAAACCCGAAAAACCAGTATGGCTTCTCAACATCAGCGGTTATAACAACCATCACAACAGCTGCAGAAACATGGGATGCAAACACAACCTTCGAGCTTTTCGTTTTCCAAGGGACAACGCGTAAGAGTACTGGAGTTCGAGACGGATACAATGTTGTTGCTTGGGGATTATATTCAAATCCAAACGCGATAGCAGTCACTTACATATGGTATTCAGGGGAAACCATACTTGAAACAGACACGCGAATGAACACACGGTTTAGGTGGAGTTTAACAGGCGAGGCTGGTGAGATGGACGTCCAAAATGTCATGACCCACGAGTTTGGACACTGGTGCGGCCTCGACGACCTCTATGAAGACAAGGACTATTGGCTGACAATGTATGGCTACGCAAACTATGGAGAAACATACAAGCGAACACTTGGATTAGGCGACATACTTGGACTACAAGAAAGATATGGACCTTAAATAAAACAACCATACCTTTTTCTAATATTTTCTCAACAATTATCAGAGAAGTTTGCGCGCGCCTTCAACCGTAAAGACGCCAGAAGCCAAATAGCTTAAAGCCTCACACTGCCCCTCAACTCGCCTCAGCAGCTGCCCAAGCCTATTTTTGCCTTCGAGGCTATTAGCCGAACTTTTTAACGCCTCCCGCTGCTCATCCACACGCTTCTTCAACTCTTCTATTCTTTCTTCGGCCATAGGACGGTCCTCTCCATGTATGTGGGACGGTCCCATAGGCCAGTGAACAGATCAGCCCGTAAAGGGCTGCTTTCGCTGAAAGCGGCATTTTAATGGCGGGCCCGGTGGGATTTGAACCCACGTTCTCCGGCTCCGAAGGCCGGCGCCTTAATCCATTCTTGGCCACGGGCCCCTTCTTGTGTGAAGTAGGCTTTTAATGGTTAAAAGGTTCTGAAAACCTTAAAAATGTTGGTTTGTTATTAACTGTTAGTGTTAGGGTGGGCCGGTAGCTCAGCTTGGTTGGAGCGTTCGGCTGATAACCGAAAGGTCGCCGGTTCAAATCCGGCCCGGCCCATTTTACGTTTTTAAGCATCAATTTTTTATATTCCCTAAGGGAAATTAACAGTTATATGATATCTGTTAGGGAGGCCGCTGCCACCGTTGTGCTTTTCGTTTGGGTTATTTTTGTAGCTGAAGTTTTAACTAGGAGGCTTTATGGCTATTTGACTGGGCGGGGTGTTCAGCATTATGTCGCAGTCTATTATAATAGGAAGATTATTCATATCTTGACTGGTGGTTTGGTGGCTTTTCTCGTGCCTTTTATCTTCAAGACGCCCATTTTCCCATTTACTATGGCAATGCTTTTGGCGGTTTTTCTCTACGTACCGCATAGGCGTGGAAAGCTCATGTACTGGTTCCAGACAAAGGAGAATGCCTACGAAGTCTCTTTCTGTATTATGTGGGGTGTAGTAATAACTCTTGGCTGGCTCATTTCTGGTGGGGAAAGCTTCTGGTTTGGAGTGCTTCCAGTTGTCTTCATGTCTGTTGGGGACGCCATAACTGGTATTGTGCGGAACATCCTTTATAAGAGGAGGACGAAGTCTTGGTGGGGCAACTTGGCTATGGCTTCTTTTTCTATACCTGTGGGCGCGGTTTTAGGCGGAGCTGGAATAATAGCCGGCGCCGTAGCCTCTTTCATAGAGCATTTTGAGTCAAACCCTATAGATGATAATATTACTGTGCCGCTCTCCTCATTCCTAATACTAGTTTTGGCAAAAGTTTTTGCGCCTTGGCTCTTGTCGTTTTAGAGTCTTTTAACTAAGAAGTGGTGGTTATTGTTTCGAGATTATTTGGATGTTGTCCACGAGGATTGACGGCGTGTAGGCGCGGATTTCTGTTGGGCGAATTTCGCATCCAATATCGATAATATCTTTTAGTGCTTGGAACGCGTTGCCAGAAATCATAGTCTCCCTCAACGCGTGTTTAATTTGCCCGTTTTCTATGTAGCTTGCCTGTTTGGCTATTCCTGAGAATTCTCCGCTTTCTGGTCGGACATTCCCGCTGAATCGGCGGACAATCATTCCTTTGTCAACTTCTGCTATAAGTTCGTCTAACCTCTTCTTTCCAGTGTTTATCACGAAGTTTGAGGCTGCCACTGTTGGGAGCATGTTGTAGCTTTCTCTGTAGGCATTTCCTGTCGATTTTCTCCCCTCCTTATTTGCCGTGTAGGAGTTGTGGATGAAGCCTTCAAGTTTGCCACGGGTTATTATTGGCGTTTTTTGTCTTGGGATACCTTCAAAATCGAAGTTTAGGGAGCCTACTCCCCTTGGCATCAAACCATCATCAAAAACCGTAAGTTTTGAGGCTGCCACTTTTTCGCCTATTTTTCCAGCCCATAGGCTTCTTCCCCTTTGCACGTTGTCGGCGTTTACGCTACTGATAACTGGATAGAACAGTATGAAGGAGGCTGGGTCTGAGTCTAAAATGACCTTTCCGGTGAAGGATTCAACCGTTTTTGGGTGGAGGGAGGATAGGGCTTTTTCTGCCGCTGATCTTCCAATTTTTTCTGGTAAAAATTCCTTAAGTATTGTAGAGACGTCATATTCGTACGCCATGCTTGATGTTTCGCCGTGTTCCTTTGCCACGCAGACCAGATACCCTTCTATACGGGTTGTCTTTTCTTGCGCTTCAACCTCGTGGGAGTTTGCGACTACTATTTCATTCAGGATTGCTGAAAATTTTCCATCATCAATGTCCACGCGCTTGTCATACCCTTTAGCTGCATCATAAGCGTTTATGACAAGGTTTAGCATTTCGTCTCCGCTTATATTGGCGATTTCCGGGTCAAATATGCCCTCTGGAGTTTTGGGAAGCCTTTCTTTTGACGGAAGGGAAACCCATTCTGGGTTTGGTACAGAAGCCTTTGCTAGGCTTATGGCGACCTTGCATGTTTCTTCTATGCTTTCTTTTGAGAGTTTTGATGCAAATGCGAAGCCTAATTTTTTGTCTTTTATGACGCGTATGCCTACGCCACTTTGGGTTTTGAAGCGCTCATTTTGGATTTCGGCCCTTTCTAGGACAACCTCCACTATTTGCTGGCTTTGAATGAAAGCTTCAGTCTCGTCTGCGCCGAGTTTTTGGCACGTTTTAACAGCTAATTCTGCAAAATTTAGGAGGCTCATTTTGCTCCTCCCATTAAAACTTTTGTTCTAAGGCTTGCCCCTCCCATGCCGACATAGTTTATCTGCTCTTTACCGCATAAGCCCACACGCATTATGAAGTCTTTTCCAATGGCGTCTACATTTTTCAGAACTTCGAAGGCGTTTCCGCTTATTGTAACTCCGCGCATGGACTCAGCGAATTCGCCATTCTTTATCCTTATGGCCTCTTGTGTCCCAAACATAAATTCGCCGTTGAAGTCAGCTTGTCCTCCAAGCCCGCCTTTTAGGAAGAAACCCTCTTTTATGTCTTCTGCAAGCTCTTCCAGCGTGTAGTCTCCGGCTTCGATGTAAGTGTTTCTCATTCTTATTATTGGGTCAAATTCGAAGTTCCATGCTCTGGCGTTTCCAGTTGGGTTTACGCCGAAATGTTGGGCTGTCTCGCGAGAGTGTAAAAAGCTTTTGCAGACGCCTTTCTCAATTATAACCGTTTTTTGTGTTGGAACTCCTTCATCATCATATTTCATTGTTCCAAAACCATTTGGAAAAACTCCATCATCAACGAGGGTCACTTTTTCAGAGGCAACCCTCTCGCCAATCTTGTTGGCTAGGAAACTTCCGCCGAAAACCAAATCTGCCTCAGAACAGTGTCCAACAGCCTCGTGCGCCAATAATCCTACAATGCGGTTTTCAAGGATCACGTGATAGTATCCTGCTGGCGCTACTTTTGCCGAAACAAGCTTACTCGCCCTCTCCGCGGCCGTTAAACCAACATTCATTAGTGGCGTCTTCTCTAAAACCTCGAGACCGGATTGTTCGCCGATGCTCTCATAGGCGGAGGCAATGTTCCCCTTTTCTCTGGCAACAACCGTGACGCTTCCGAAGCATCGCACTATCCTTTGGTGGATTTCGGAGCCTTCGGAGCTTATGAAGGCTAGGTTGTCGTCAACGATGTTGAAGGTTACTGTGTCGGAGACTATTATTTTTGAGAAATCCCTAACAGCTTTGTCAACATCTATAACTAGACTAACGAGATCCTCTTTTCCCGCCTTTCTAGGGTCTTTTTTCATTGAAGTTTCATACCTGTCCACATGTGGTTTTAGGCTCGCCAGCTTCACAACGCGTTTCTTTTTGGACTTCGAGGACTTGGCAAGGGAGGCAGCATCCTTCAACATTTTATCAATTTTTTCTTCTTCAAGCATTGTTGAAGAGGCAAAACCCCAACTTCCATTTATAAGAACCCTTGCGCATGCGCCCTCTATGGCTCCGCTGTTCAGAGTGTCGATTTTCCCATCCTTAGCGGAAATATTGAAAGTTTGCCTTTTATGGTGGCGTAGTTCAACATAGCCTTCTGGGCGTTTTTGTAGGCTTTTCTTTAAAACATCCAGAGCCACCATTTTTCACCATCACAATAATCATAGATTCTTGGAATAAAAAATTTGGCATTAAAACCTGGTTAATTTTCGCTCACTGGTGTTTCTTGGATTCCGCTTAACTCGGCTTTTATGAAAATCCTTCTTATTCCTAGGTAAATGACGAGGCAGCCAAATATTATTGCTCCAGTCAGGAGGGATGATAAGGCAAGTAAAATAAACTGCTTTTTTAAAGTGTCATCGAAGACTTGGAGGGATAGGTATGAGAAGTAGAAGGTTAGGAAGATGCAGATTGAAACGGCCACAATTATTGCTGACTCCGCCTTCAATTATGGTGCACCATGTTCACTTCGTGGCTAAAAATGGGCTTGGTTTCAAAAAGGCTTTATGAATCAAAAATTCAAATAGAAACTAAACAGTTAGCTGGTTTTGGAAATGGCCGTGAAACTTAAGGGAGTTTTGTTAGGGGCTTTGTTGACGAGTTTTCAGACTTAGATGTTGCAGTGCTCATTAAAAATGGGGATCATAATTTGAAGAGGAAACTAATTAGGCTCTGGCGGGATGCAGAACATCGCTACTACATTGAAATAGACTTTGAAGTTCATTTTATTGAAGATTTTAGGGCGTATGGTTGGGATGACTCGGACAGATGGTAGTTTTTTCAAAAGCCGAAATAGTCTTCGACCCAGACGGAGCGCGCGCATGGAAAGAACTGTCGTGGTTTGCGCTGAATATCTAAAATGGTACTGCTGCCCCGTCAAGAAGGATGCTGGAACTGTAGCAGAGGTTTGGATAAGGAAGGGTGATTTAACAAGCGCCCATTACTGTTTAAACTATGGGGTTGAATTGCTTTTAAAGTTAATATTCGCTTTAAACAAGGAGTTTTTTGCCATCGCCAAAATGGAGACTCTTCTACTCATATAGCCTAAAATAGCTACCAAAAAATTTTAGGAAGCTAATTAGGGAGCTTTAGAGGCTGGTGGGCTTTCAAGGGCGGATTTTGAGAGGCGGTTGCTGGCTTTGCAAACTTTAGCGCGCGCATTTGGCGTTCGTCAAGCGCGTTGGAGATGCTGTTTATGGTTTGGCTATGTAGGCGGCTACGCGCGCCCACATTTGCCTTTGTTTCAAGGTGACTTTTTCGGTTACCCCATCTTCGGTTTGGGTTTTTGTTTCGCCCCTTGCTAGGGATGTGGCGATTGGGATAGTTCTTGAAGGTTTTGGATGGTTTTTGACCTTAATTCCTGGGTGTCTATTTGGAATTCTTTGCGGAGTTCGACTATGCGGCGGGTTATCATCAATTTACGTGATTTTTAGGCATAAATTGGGTACCTCCTCCTCTCTAGGTTTTTTGGGCTATGAGGATGCCGCTTACCGTGCCTGTTAAGCCCGTTATGGCGGCTAAGATTTCACTATTCCACTTGCCGAGAAAAGCCATGTGGCGCGCGCAACATACTTTACATATTTCGCACCCGCAACAATCATACAATTATAATACCGCTACTAGCAACTTTCATCCCCTCGCCTACAAAACAATAAAAAGCATAGACCCCCAAGCCAAAAACAAACTTAAGGAAAAAAGCAAAAATCCAAACGCAACCATAATAGTTGAATTACTCCCATACTTCCTGTATCTAATAATTTTCGGAGTCAGCCTATGTCTATTCCCAATCCAAATAGTTCAAGGAAATACCATCGTAAACATCCTCATCCACTACGCAGGATTCGTATTAGGAATAGGCACAGCCCAACTGATGCACAAAGAGTAGTAGGTAGACTTATATGTCCTACTTTGTAATTGTACTACTTGAATGAAGATGGAAACTGAAGTAGTAGTAACAAGAAAAGGGCAGACAACTATTCCCGCAAGGCTTCGCAAAAAATATAACATTGAGGAAGGCACCCGCCTCGAGGTTGTTGAAACCCCTGAAGGCATACTCTTCAAACCCAAAAAATCCACAATAGACTTGGCTGGTTCAGGCGCAAAATACGCAACTCCAGAGGAAATGAAACGCCTCCTAGACAAACTAAGGGAAGAGGATGTCTAAAGCCGTTTTCGACACGCGGTTCTTCATAGAACACTACTACTCCGAAGAAGACAAAATTCTACAAAAAACAAGAGAAATCATACGCACAACACGGCAACGCTACATTTCCGCTATCGTAATTCATGAACTTTACACGCTGACATTGCAGAAAGAGGGACGCGAAATAGCAGAGTTAAGAACAATCCTTCTAGAAAAAGACTTTAAAATAGTAGAAGTAAACACTCAAATTGCAAAAGCATCGGCAGAAATACGCCACAAATACAAAACTTCAATGGCAGACAGCATAATAGCCGCCACAACCCTAACCCTGAAAGCACCATGCATAACAGACGACCCACACATAAAAACCATAAAAGAAATAAAAACAAAATGGGTATAACCACACGAAACAGTGAAGAGGCGCATGGAAAAAATAAGGTGAAGGCTTGGTGCGACAAAGACGAGGACATACTCTACATGCTTTTCAAGGAAGGACCAAGCCACGAGGTGATTGATGCAGACCCAGACATTCACCTAGAACTGACGAGAAAGGCGAAATCATAGACATAGAAATTTTGAACGCGGCCAAAAGCGGCTTAATAAGGCAAGTGGCAAAAGCCATAGCAGAAACAACCCATAGTTAGAATAATACTCTTATTCTTGCTGTGCAGTTATTTCTTCTAGGATTTTGATAGTTCCTTCCTTTTCGGCTTGCCGCCTAACCGCCTCCAAATTAACCCTTGCAAATTTCAGTATGGCTTTTATGTCATCCACATCTTTTTGGGCCCTTTCCCTCGGCATTGTCGCTCTAATCATGCGGAGCTTCGCCAAAACAAGGTCTTCAGGCGTTTGAAAATAAGCCTTCAAAACGCCAACCCTGCCAGCCTTCTTCCCGAATTTTTCTTTTGAAAGGATTACGTCGACGCTGTATGGCGTTTCCGTGTCCATGAAGGTAGCTATACGGTAGCCAGACCTTAAGGCTTTATCAATAGCCGCCTGCTCCGCTTTTAAACCCGCCTCCCGCAAGGCTTCCAAAAGCCTACCCTTGGCCTTTTCACCATAAACGTAAACAATTACATCCACGTCCACTGTGGTTCGCGGAACACCATAAAAACTTGCAGCCAAAGCCCCAGTAAAAGCATAAAAAACCCTATGCCTCTCAAAACTTTTCAAAAAACGCTCAATAAAACGTTGCAAGGCTTCCAAAGGCTAGACACCACTCCGCATGCTTTTACTCCACTTAAGCCTCTCCCTAAGCTTTTCCAAAAGTTCGGCATTACTTATCTTCGGATTCTGCGCCCTAACACCAGCAGCACAAACCTCTAGGGCAAAATCAGACATCTCAATAGCCATCAAAACCTTCACATCTGACGGAAGCCTACCCAAACGTTCCCAATCAACCCCAGACCTAGACAAGCCCAAGCCTTCCCAACAAGCCTTAATAGAAAGCCACAAATAATAAGCTTTAACAAAATTGCCATAACCTCTCTTTCAAAAGGAGAAAAGCCATTCATGACCACCAAAAAGTTTGAAGGCATCATCGTCCCGCACATTACGCCCTTCACCGAAAAAGGCGAACTAAACCTTGAAGCCTTACGCACATGCACACGCTTCTGGATAGAAAACGGCGTAGACGGACTAATGCCATGCGGAAGCAACGGCGAAGCCCCATACTTGGCTAGGGAAGAACGCCAAAAAATAATAGCCACAGTCCTAGAAGAAGCCAAAAAAGGCGTAACAGTGATGGCTGGAACAGGAGCGCCAAGCACATGGGAAACCATAAGGCTGACAAAAGACGCTGCAGACTTGGGCGTTGACGCTGCCGTGGTAGTTACTCCATATTATTTTAGGCTTTCAAACCGCGAAATAATAAGCCACTACAAAGCCGTATTGGAGGCCGTTGACATCCCAATAATCCTATACAGCGTCCCAAAGTTTACGGGCTACGCATTAGAACCAGCAGTTATTGCAGAACTAGCCAAAGAATACTCAAATGTGGCGGGCGTAAAAGACAGCAGCGGAAACATAGCAACAATAACAGAAACCATAAGCCTAATAGGCAAAAAAATAGCCGTCCTAGCAGGAACAGCCGACACAGTGTTGCCAACCCTAACCCTAGGAGGAAAAGGAGCAGTCATAGCCATAGCCAACCCCTTCCCAAAGCTCTGCACACGCCTATACAAAGCCTATAGGGAAAACCGCCTCGAAGAAGCAGCAAAACTCCAGAGAAAGGCAACTCACATAAATGAAATCCTAGTCAAAAAGTACAATCAGCTCTCAGCCATAAAAGAGGCAATGCGAATGCTAGGCTTGCCAGCAGGCTACCCAAGAAAACCAGCCCTACCACTAAGCGAAACGGAAAAGGCAGAGATAAAAAGCCTTTTAGAAGCTTTTATGGCGGAACAAGCTTAAGCCTTTTTATGCACGCGCGGGAAAGAGCTTTCAAAACTGTTGGGACAAGCGAGAGCGAAACCCTAAGGATGGCATTAATGGATTATGCAAAGGAACTAAGCCTAATGAAGGAGCGTGTCCGAAAACAAGCCAAAAAGCCATAATAAAAACTTTTTAGGCTTAAACTCCGATTACGATTCGGCTGGATCAACAATTTAAAATTGGAACGCCGCACAAATTTTATAACGAAAAAGCAGTAAACCGTTACTCTGACGCTGTATGAGGCTTAGGAAGGAAGAGGAACAGAAGTTGACGAGGAAAACCTTCAATGAAGTTTTGCTTGAGGCTGTTGACGAGGCTTTGGCTTCGCTTGGCGAGTCGGCTAAACAATCCATATATTATCACCTTGAAGATAAGTTTAAAATTCCAAGAGAGGAAATTCCAAAACGCGTAAAAGAGTTTGCAGAGGGCCTAGAGAAAATCTTCGGCATAGGCGCCCGCTTCCTTGAAATTCTAATAATGAAGAAGCTTTATGAGCGGGTTGGTAAGCCCCTTGAATGGGATGAGAGCAAGGAGTTTATTTTTGTGAATTATGTTGAGGCTGCGAGGCAGTGCTTTGAAAAGGGTAAGGCGAAGCGTTAAGGCTTAGGCTTTAAGCGTTAGCTTTTGTTTTAGGTTTGGTATGGATTTTGAATTCATAAGGGATTTTAATTTCGAAAAGGTTTAATGCATCGTAAGATTTAATATATATAATCTATAAAAGGCGAACAGTGTTGCCCCCAAAAAACTTCCAAAAACCATTTCTAGAAGCCGTTGAAGAGGGACTCTCCACACTCGGCGACACACCAAAACAAGCCATAATATTCCATCTAGAGAACACCTTCAAAATAAAGCGGGATGAAATTCCCAAAAACCTAACAGAATTCCAAAAAGCCCTAGAGAAAATCTTCGGACCTGGAGCAGCATACCTTGAAAGGCTCATACTGAAGAAGCTTCATGAAAAACTTCAACTGGAATTCGAAGAACTCCTAGAAAACCAGCAGCCAAACCTCACGGATACTGTTGAAAACATCAAAAAGCGTCTTTTTCTGGGTGATGCCTAAAAATGACGGAAAACGAATATGAAAAGCATGTTTTGGAAATGCTTCATGCGTTATTCGATGGTTTAGAAGACCTTGTTTATGTGGCAGACCCTGAAACTTATGAAATACTCTTTGCAAATGACAAGTTTAAAGATGTTCTAGGCGGGGAAGTTGTAGGGAGAAAATGTTATGAAGTTATCCACGGCGCAAAAAGCCCATGCAAGTTCTGCACCAACAAGTACATTTTCGGAGAAAACATTGGAAAAGTCCATGTCTGGGAGTATCACTGCGGGAGAAAGAACCGTTGGTATAAGTGTATAGATAAAGCCTTAATCTGGCCTGGAAAAAAGCATGTGCGCTTCGAGATTGCAGTTGACATAACAGCTCATAAAAGAATGGAGAGGGCTTTGGTTGAAAGTGAAAGGCAGTACCGCATCCTTGTTGAGGCAGCTCCAGACGTTATTTACAGTATTTCCCATGACGGAAAAATTATTTCCCTTAACCCAGCTTTTGAAAAGATTACGGGGTGGAAAAGGGAAGAGTGGGTTGGTAAGTCCTTTACAGAGCTTATCCATCCAGAAGATTTAGCAAAAGCTGTCGAGTCTTTTAAAAAAACGTTGGCTGGAGCACCGGGGCAAGTCGAGCTTCGGGTGCGCGCCAAGTCCGGTGAGTATCTTGTAGGAGAATTTATCAGCGTGCCTTTAATTGAGGACGGGGAAATAGTTGGCGAGCTTGGAATAGCCAGAGACGTGACAGCCCGAAAATCCTACGAGGAGAACCTCCAAAGGATCACCACAACCCTTAACGCTTTGATTCAGGCGATTCCAGACATAGTCTATTTTAAGGATGCTGAAAGGCGAAACCTCATCGTGAATAGCGCCTTCGAAAAGCTCGTTGGCTTGAAAAAGGAAGAGATCATTGGAAAACGGGACGAGGAGTTCTTTCCAGCGGATTTGGCTGTCCAGTGCAGCAAAAGCGATGAAGAAGTGCTCAGCAAGGGAGTTGCCATTCGGGTGGAAGAGCAAACAGTGGACAAGAGGGGCAACAGAAGGATTTTTGACACAATTAAGGTTCCAATTCACGACAGAGATGGTAACATTGCTGGCTTGATCGGCATAAGCAGGGACATAACAGAACACAAGCTCATTGAGGAGAAGCTTAGAGAAAGGGAAGAGCTTTTCCGCTCAATTGTTGAAAACTCCCATGACGGCATAGCAATAATAAATGGAAACTACAAGATTACTTATGCCAATGATGAATTGTCCAACATTCTTGGATACTCAAAAGAGGAGATAGTTGGACAGGATTTCAGAAACTTTCTAAAAAAAGAGCATAAAGCACTTTTCACGGACAAGAAGCTTTGCGCCCAAGTGAAACGGCATAAAAATGAAGATAGGGTCATTTCAGAGTACAAGTTAAAAATTGTTAGAAAGGATGGCGCTGGAAGGGAAATTGAAGTTAGAGCTGTAACATTGAGGGATGCCAAAAATAGGATAAGCACAATAGCCCAAGTGCTTGACATAACTAAACGAGTAAGGCTGGAAGAGGAAAGAAAGCTCTTTGGCATGAAGCTTTCCGAACTGAATATTTATGCCCAAAAGCTGAACAATGCCAAAACCTTGAGAGAAATTTACAAGCTGACCTTAGACGCCATGGAGAAAACCCTTGGATATGAATACGCCTCAGTCTTGATTGTTGAGGAAAACATCCTGCGGTTGGTTGCCCATCGAGGATATTCAAAAGTTTTCTCCCTCAGACTTCCATTGGACGGGGAGAAAGGAATAACTGTTAAGGCGGCTAAAACTGGAAAATCAATAATAGTCCCAGATGTTAGAAAGGAGAAAGCCTACGTCAGAGGCGGCGAGGAAATCCTCTCAGAGCTTGCAACACCCATGAAGTTTGGAAGGAAAGTTTTAGGCGTATTAAATGTTGAAAGCAGGAAACTGGCAGCCTTTAAAAAGGAGGATAAAAAGCTCCTCGAAATATTGGCTTCGCATGTGGCTATAGCGATAAGCAACCTAAAAAGAATGGAGAAGCTTCAAGCTTTAAACGCTTATGGGCGGAGACTGAACAGGGCTACAAGTGTAGAAGAGGTTTGCGATCAAACACTTGAAGCGATGTATAAAATATTAGGATTTGAATATGTTGACTTCTTCCTAGTTGAAGGGAAGAAGCTTAGGCTAATGAGAAGCCATGGGCTAAGCTACACTCCAAAATTGGTGCTTCCATTGGACGGAAATAAGGGAATAACGGTTAAAGCAGCAAGAACCGGCAAAACCGTTTATGTTCCAGATGTTGGGAAGAATGAAGCGTATGTAAGCGGTGGAGTAAAGGAAATACTCTCCGAGCTTGCAGTGCCTATAAAGCTTGGAAACCGCGTATTGGGAGTGTTGAACGTTGAGAGTGAAAAACTAAACGCCTTCGACGATGAGGATAGGCGATTTCTCGAAATATTAGCCTCCCACGCGGCCATAGCCCTAAGCAACGTAGAAGAAAGGGAGAACATTGCATCCCTCTCAAGAAAACTTGAATATCTTATGAAAAGCTCCACAAGAATAATGGAGATTAGGGATGCCCGTAAAAGGCTTAGGGAAATAGCCAAAGCCATCCAAAAGTTTGGCTGGAGAAGAGTCGTAATAGGACGAGTCGACGAAAACCTTGAAAGGAAAGAGATCGTCACAGTTGGTTTAACAAAGGAAGAAATTAGGCTTTTAAAGGAGAGACAGGCGCCAGGATACGTTTGGAAGGAACGTCTAGGCGCAAAGTTTGAGAAGTACAAGATTGGCGAGTTCTTCTACATACCGTGGAGGGACCCGTGGATTAGGGAGCACTTCTTCCACATCCCGCCAGAAATCCCATTAGAAGAGGCTGAAAAGCACATAACTACCGCCGTTCCAAGCCGCCTATCCGAGGAAAATATGGTGGATTGGCATCCGCAAGACATGCTTTACGCGCCATTACGCACGCCTGAAGGCAGAATAGTTGGAATTTTAAGCATGGACGACCCTATTGACGGACGCAGACCCACAGGAGAATCGCTATTACCACTTGAACTTTTCCTCCACCAAGCGGCAATAACAATTGAGAATGCTGAGCTTATGGAAAAACTTGAAAAAGCCAGAAAGGAGCTTGAACTTTACGCGGACCAACTTGAGCAAAAGGTAGAAGAGAGAACTAGGGAACTAAAAGAAATACAGGATAAGCTGCTTAAGGCTCAGAGGCTAGCCGTAATAGGCGAGTTAGCCGGAATGGTGGGCCACGACCTCCGTAATCCGCTAACAAGCATTGCTGGCGCCACCTACTATCTAAAGAGAAGACTAAACCAGACAATAGATGGAAAAGTTATGGAAATGCTTGAGCTTATAGAGAGGAATATTGGCTATTCTAATAAGATAATAAATGATCTTTTGGACTATTCAAGGGAGATAAAGCTTGACATAACGGAGACAAGCTCCAAAGCCTTAGTGGAAGACGCCCTTGCCAGTGTTGAAATCCCAAACAACATCCGCGTGGTGAAGATTGTTAACGACAGATCAAGAATAAAAGTTGACTTTGAAAAAGTTAAACGCGTTCTTGTAAACCTCATTAGAAACGCTGTTGACGCTATGCCGAAGGGAGGAACCTTAACAATAAAGTATAGAAAGAAAGGCGGAAAAGTTGAGTTTGTTGTCGCTGACACCGGAGTCGGCATGTCAGAGGAAACTAGAAAGAAGCTTTGGACGCCGCTGTTTACCACAAAAGCTAGGGGTATGGGTTTCGGCTTGTCCATTTGTAAACGTTTTGTTGAAGCTCATGGGGGCACAATAAATGTTGAAAGCGCTTTAGGTAAGGGTTCAACCTTCACGGTAACCCTTCCAATAAAACCCGAAATAAAAGAAGAAGGAGGTGAAAAAATATGGGTGAAAACGCAAGAATCCTCGTTGTTGACGACGACGAAAACATAAGGAAAGTGTTAAAGACAATACTGGAGGATGAGGGATACACCGTTGACGAGGCTGAAGATGCAAAGAAAGCTATAGAAAAGTCTAGGAGAAACGTCTACAACCTAGCTTTAATAGACATCCGCTTGCCAGACATGGAAGGCATAGAACTCCTAACGAGAATGAAGGATACTGTGCCAAAAATGCGGAAAATAATTATAACTGGTTATCCGACGCTTCAGAACGCCATAGAAGCCGTCAACCGTGGTGCAGACGCCTACATACTTAAGCCCTTCGACATGGAAAAGGTTCTGGCAACCATCAAGGAGCAACTGCGAAAGTATGAGGAGGAGAAACGCTACAGCCAAGAAAAAGTTGCAGAGTTCATTGAGACAAGAGTGAAGGAGTTGGAGGCTGAGAAAGCAGTCCAAAAACGTTCCTAAATTTGTCTCTTAAATTTTCCAGAATCCTCATTCTTACCCTTTCATACGTGTTTTATTTAACTATATTTTTGTGCATAAACTTCCAGACGTGCTTAACTTCGAAGCCCAGCTTTTTCAGAAGGGTAACCGACGGCGTGTTCTGTTCAGCCGTGTGCAGCGCCACAGAGTCCATTCCCTTCTCGTAGAGGAAGTTCATGGCTCGGCGGGTTAAAGCCGAAGCCAAATTTCGCCCTCTGTATTCAGGCAGTGTCACAGCAGGTCCAAGATAGCCCCTTTTGGCTTTGTAGAACTTGTTGTATTCTGTGTCCGGTCTTAAACCCACTGCTGAAACGATTTTGCCGCCTAGTTCTGCTACGTGAATCCAGCTTTCGTCAAAAGGAGGATGCTCAGCTTTCCATTCGGCTATGAAGCCTTCCCTAAGCCTTTCCCAGCCATAACCCTTGTTAACGGTTTCAATGAGTGCCCTTTCCTCGTTGGGTTTTAGGCTTCTTATAATTGTGCCATCTGGGACGGGTGGCAAGGGTTTTACGCCGTCCAACCTTGCAACCATGTGGTAGAATCCATCTTCAGCTTTGTAGCCTCGTTCAATCCAAAACCTCATTTTAGGGCTTTCAGCATCAACCCTAACAGAAATAGTTGAGCCAGCAACCCGCTTTTCCGCTTCGCTGACAAGCATTTCTTCAACAACTTGTTGGTGGACGCCTTTTGAAGAAGCCAACCACTCAATGTATTCACCGTGATGCCCCGCATGAAGAGCTATGCACCCCAAAACTTCGCTGTCCTTTTTTGCAACCAGAATTGTCAGGTTTCGCTCCTCAATCTCTTTTAGAAGCTTGTCAACTGCGTATGGGATAAACTCGTATGAGTTGGCATACTCATCATTAAGCAGCCTAATTAGGCTGGAGGCATCTTCCCATGCGAAGGCGGTAATTTTCAAATTCATAACAGTTCTTGACAGTTGCAAGGCGAGAAATAAACATTACCAAGCTCGCCTACTTTTGTGTATTTAAAATTTTTCTGTTTTTACGGGATTTAACGGGAAGATTTCCACATCTTTATGGGTGAAACATCCCTAAAACAGTGCTTTTTAAAATTGTGGTTCTTATTCGGTTGTCAACGCCTCTAAATGGGTTTAAAATGGCGGTTGCCTCTTCCTTAATTGGCACTTAATTTTGTTTATTGGCGATTGCAGTTCGGTTTTGTGTTTACATTTTTGTTGCATAAAGTTTAAAAAGCCACACTACATTTAGTGCTTGGAAATAGCTTTAAACACTATAATATTTGAAGCACGCGATGGAAAGCCATGAAGTGCCCCTACTGCGGTTCAGAAAACATAAAAACCCTTGAAACAAGGGACTCGCCAGACAACACCATAAGAAGGCGGAAGGAATGCGCCAGCTGCGGGAAACGCTTCACAACCTACGAGTACATAGAAACCATAGAGTTGATGGTACGAAAACGCGACGGCAGACTTGAGCGGTTCGACTTAAACAAAATTGTTAGGGGCCTGCAGAAAGCCTGCGAGAAAAGACCAGTAACAATGGAGCAAATCCACGAACTAGCCGAGAAGGTTAGGCAGGAGTTGATGGCTATGGGCAAAGAAGAGGTTACCTCGCAGGAAATTGGCGACCTGGTGATGAAGCATTTGAAAAGCCTCGACCGAGTTGCCTATGTGCGTTTCGCGTCTGTTTACCGCAGGTTTGAGGAGCCCGAAGACTTCCGTCGCGTGCTTCAAGAGGTTAGGTGAAATGAAGTGAAGTTTGTTAGGAAACGTGATGGTAGGTTAGAACCCTTCGACCAAGAGCGGATAACAAACGCCATTTGGAAGGCAGCCAAAGCCGTAGGCGGAAAAGACCGCGAACTGGCAAAAAGGCTAAGCGACCAAGTTGTGGCTGAGCTTAAAAGACGCTTCGGGGAAGACGGCGTCCCAACGGTTGAGGAAATCCAAGACGTTGTGGAAAAAATCCTAATAGAAAATGGACATGCGAGAACAGCCAAAGCCTACATCCTTTACCGCAAACAGCATCAGGACATAAGGGAGCTGGCGGGACTCCTAAGCCAAGCAGACCTTGTGGATCAATATCTTGACATGGAAGATTGGAGGGTTAAAGAAAACTCCAACATGAGCTATTCATTGCAAGGCTTAAACAACTATTTGTCTTCAACGGTTATCGCAAAATACTGGATTACACGGATTTACCCGCCAAACATTGCGGACGCCCACTTTTCAGGGGACATGCACATCCACGACCTAGGCGTTCTGGGACCCTACTGCGTAGGCTGGGACATAAAGGACCTGCTGTTAACTGGTTTTGGCGGAGTGCCGGGCAAAATTGAAAGCATTCCAGCGAAACACTTTAGAACAGCCCTCGGACATGTGGTGAACTTCTTCTACACTTTGCAGGGGGAGGCTGCAGGAGCCCAAGCCTTCTCAAACTTTGACACTTACTTGGCGCCTTTCATACGCTATGATAGATTAAGCCAAAAAGAGGTGGAGCAGTCGCTTCAAGAGTTCTTCTTCAACATGAACGTGCCCACGAGGGTGGGCTTCCAGACACCCTTCACAAACGTCACACTAGACTTAAAAGTTCCAGACTTCATGAAGGATGAGCCCGTCATAATTGGCGGAGAATTTAAGGACGCCACTTACGGCGACATGAAAAAGGAGATGGAGATTTTCAACATTGCCTTCGCAAAGGTTCTCAGCCAAGGCGACGCAAAAGGGAGAGTCTTCACGTTCCCAATACCAACATACTGCATCACAAAGGATTTTGACTGGGATTCGCCAATATCAAAGGAAATCTTTGAAGTGGCAGCCAAATACGGCGCGCCATACTTCTCAAACTTTGTCAACAGCGACATGAAGCCAGAAGACGTCAGAAGCATGTGCTGCCGCCTACGCATTGACAACCGGGAGCTCCGCAAGCGGGGCGGAGGCTTCTTTGGGGCAAACCCGCTCACTGGCAGCATAGGCGTTGTAACCCTAAACCTTCCAAGGATTGGCTACCTAGCCAAAAACGAGGACGAATTCTTCGAACGGTTAGAAGCACTTATGGAAATAGCCAAAGACAGCCTAGAAATAAAGCGTAAAGTCTTGGAGCAGTTCACTGAGAAAGGCTTGTACCCATATTCTAGGCGCTATTTGAAAGGTGTTAAGGAAACCTTTGGAAAGTACTGGAAGAACCACTTTTCAACAATAGGCTTGGTGGGAATGAATGAGGCTATATTGAACCTTTTCGGCTATGGAATAGCCACAAAAGACGGCTTAGAATTCGCAGTTAAAGTTCTCAACTTCATGAGGGAAAAACTCGCAGACTTTCAGGAGGAGACTGGCAACATCTACAATTTGGAGGCAACTCCAGCCGAGGGCGCCAGCTACCGGCTGGCACGGATAGATAAGCGCAAATATTCAGACATTATTGTGGCTAATGAGAAGTATTTGGCTAGGGGCGCAGAACCCTTCTACACAAACTCTTCGCAACTTCCAGTAGACCACGATGCAGACCTTTTCGAGGCTTTGGAGCATCAGGACAGACTTCAGCCGCTCTACACTGGAGGAACAGTCTTCCACATATACCTAGGCGAGAGGCTCTACTCATGGCGGGCTGCAGCAGAACTCGTACGCAAGGTGGCTTGGAACTTCCGTCTACCATACTTCACGTTAACGCCAACTTTCAGCATATGCCCAACCCACGGCTACATAAGCGGCGAGCACAAGCAGTGTCCAAAATGTGGAGTCAACTGCGAAGTTTACTCAAGGGTTGTTGGATATCTGCGCCCAGTAGACCAGTGGAACGACGGGAAACAGGCGGAATTCGCCATCCGCAAAACCTTTGAGAAAGCCGCTGTTCTGCCTCCAGCAACGGTGCCAGCTGGAAGCGCGTGACCAAACCATGAAGTTCAGCGGCATACAGAAAACAAGTCTAATAGACTATCCAGAAAAGATAGCCGCTGTTCTTTTCACGCCGGGCTGCAATCTGCGCTGCCCCTACTGTTACAACTGGCGGATAGTCGTCGACCCAAAACCTCCATTCCTAAACGAGGAGACAGCCCTCCAAATACTGGAAGAGCGCAGAAAATACGTGGACGCCGTTGTCATTACAGGCGGAGAGCCGACCATCCACAAGGAGTTGCCCCGCTTCCTAAAAAAGGTAAAGGAGCGAGGCTTCGCCGTAAAGCTTGACACAAATGGCTTAAACCCAACAGTATTGGAAGAATGCCTACCATACGTGGATTATGTGGCTCTAGACCTTAAAACAACACTGGAAAAATACCACCTTCTCGGTGCAAAGGACGCGGCGGCACTATTGAAGACCATTGAGATGCTGAAAAGCGGCAAAGTGGAATACGAGTTCAGAACCACAGTAGTGCCAAAAATCGTTGAAGAGACAGATATAATCCGCATGGGCGAAACAGTTAAGGGCGCAAAAACTTACGCCCTCCAACAGTTCATTCCCGGCGATACGCTAAGCGAGGAATATAAAAACCTAAAACCCTACCAGCCAGATGTTATTGCAGGATTTGCTGAAACTTTGAAGAAGTATGTGGAAAGGGTTTTTCTCCGCATCTAAAAAGAGGGAGGTAAGGGTTAGTAGGCTGATACGCCTACAAAGCGTAATTTCTTTAGCTTAACCATCGGCACTGTTGAGGTTTCAAAGGTTTTCAGTTCTTTTCCAATCATTGGAATTTCTTTGAAGGCGGAGAGCATGCTGTCTGTGAAGCGCAAATTCACAATAGGCTTTGTTATTTCACCCTTTTCTATTAGGAATGTGCCATCCCTTGTTAAGCCAGTCAAAACCAGCTTTGTCGGCTCAACAGGATTAACATAGTGGAAGGTTGTGACGAATATGCCGTGCTTTGTTTCTGCAATCGCCTCCTCCAATGTGGCGTCTCCAGGCTTCATTATCATGTTGTAGGGTAGGGGCATCTCGCCATAATAGTCGCCCAACGGTGGAAGCGCATGCCCAGTGCTCTTCTTGCCCTCCCTGCCCGCCGTGAAGGAGTTATAGCATATGCTCTTTTCCGAAACAACACCATTTTTTATAAGTTCTAAAGGCTTTTTTGGAACTCCTTCGCCGTCAACTGGCACTGCGTACAATGTTTTTGGGTTTCTCGCATCATCAACAACGTTTAACTTGGCGTCGAAGACCTGCTGATTTGCAAAGTATTTGACAAAGGATTCTCCGTCCTGGTAGGATTTTGCTGAGAAGCCAACATAGCCCATATACTCGAGGAGGGTTGATACAGCTAAGGGCGACAAAACAACCTCATACTCGCCTGGCTCAACCTTCACTGGATGTAGGCTCCGCACAGACTTTTCTGCAGCGTCTTCAGCCAAAGCCTCGGGCTCAATGTCTTTAACCTGCCTAGAATATTGCTGAGCTGCACCGAAGCCTTCAGAGTCCCCGTCCTTGGAAATAACTGTTGTCTTCATGTAAGCCAAAGAAAGCTGAGCCCATGCTGAAACCCCTAAAGAGTTGGCAACTGCATAGCCCATCGCACCAGTGGATAGGTATCCAGCCACCGCCGCCACTTTGGGCGATTTGGTGCGGGCTTTGTTTATGGCTTCCCTAACCCTTTCAGCCCTAAACTTTGGCGTACACTCAGCTGTCGCCTTGTCAAAGGCTCCCTTAACGGGTTTCCAAGCTTCTGGTTCTGGAAGGCTTTTGAATTCTTTGTTGGGCGATGAAGCCTTGGCAATTTTTACGACTTGCTCCACAGCCTCTTTTATGCCCTTCTCCTCAAGCGTGTTAGCCTGAACAGTGCTTATTCTCTGGTCTAAAACAACTTTGATGGATACTCCGCCCATTTTCTGGGCTACGTTCTGGTGGATTTGCGAGTTTGCAAAGCGCGTTAAGGCGTTGTCAACCATAAAGGCGACGGCTTGGGCTTGGTTAACCTTCTGTTTCACGGCATACTCAACAGTTTTTTCAGCTATTTCCCTTAACCTTTCAACATTCATATGCATCAACCTCCTATCTTAACAGTCCAACACGAACCTTTCTGAAGCGGGCAGTGCCACACCCATGCCCAACATACATGACCTGCCCCGGCACACCCTTCCCACAGTTCGGCGTCCCCCACATCTTCCAGTCGTCCTTGCCAACGGCGTCGCATGAACCCCAGAACTGCGGAGTCACACCCATGTAGGTCGGGTTTTTAACCATCTTTTCGAGGCTGCCATTCTTTATAAGCCAGCCAATTTCAGTGCCGAACTGGAAGTTTATGCGCTTGTCATCAATGCTCCATGAACGGTTAGTCATCATCAAAACGCCCTCACGGGTATCCTCTATGATTTCTTCAGCCTTGTAGTCGCCTGGAAGTAAGTTAATATTGGTCATGCGTATTATGGGCAGGGCCAAAGGCGAGTCAGCCCGCATGCCTCCGCTGCTTTCCTTAAACCCGAGCTGGGCAGCAGTCTCCCGCGAACTCTGATAGCCGACGAAAACGCCCTCCTTCACGAGGTAAACTTTTTTGGCTTTAACCCCCTCATCGTCAAAGCCGAAGGTTCCAAGCCCCAAAGGCGCGGTGGCATCAGCAACAATATTCACCTTCTCAGAGCCATAACGGAATTTTCCAAGTTTGTCTGGCGTTAGGAAACTTGTCCCAGCATAGTCCGCCTCTGTTCCTAATACACGGTCAAGCTCTGTTGGATGCCCACAGCTCTCATGAATCTGCAAAGCTAACTGGTCACCGCATAGAATTAGGTCCATCTCGCCGGATGGACACTTCTCAGCCTCAAAAAGCTGGACAAGCTCGTCTCCAACGGTTTTTACATGGTCCATTAGGGCTAAGGACTCGAAGAACTCGTAGCCGCTTGTGGCAAAGTCGCCGCGGAAAGCGGATGGATAAGACCTCACTTGAACTTCTGAGCCTTTGACGGCTATGGCTGAGATCCCGCCTCCACACCATGTAATTTGCTGGTTTATCTCGGCGCCTTCGCTGCTCATGAAAAGCTTGTTCTCACGGTAACCCCGATAATGGGCGTAGGAGACGTTCACCAATGGCGAAAAATCCTTCAAGAAGCGGCTGGCCTCAACAAGGACTTTGAGCTTTTCCTCTAACGGAACCTTGAAGGGGTCTTTCTTGAAGCTTGTGGCATACTTCTTGCGGTAAACCTTCTCCTTCACTAGGGTTACATCCTTCTTCTTAAGCATGGCACTGGCTTTAGCTATGCTGACAGCCTTCTCGACACAACGCTTAATCTCGTCTTTGGTTACATCCACCGAACCCGCAAAACCCCATGCGCCATCAACAACTACTCTAACGCCAAAACCCCGCATCTGCGAATAAGATATGGTTTCCGGCACGCCATTTTTCACCGTTAGATTCTCGTTTAAGATTTCGCTGATTCTAATGTCAGCGTAGGACGCGCCCCTTCTGCTGGCTTCTTCAAGGGCTAACTTTCCAAGATCAACAGCCATCCTCTAACATCCCTCACCTTGCCTAGAACAGTTAAATATGCAAGGTCTAGTTTTAAGCTTTGGCAAAGCGTAAAGTTTAAAGGTTTAATGCCATGTTAGGATTCGAATGCCCCACGTGTAAACGAGGTTTAACGGTTTGAGTGTCGAAGAAGAGGAAACCCTAGAAGAACGCAAAGCAAAAATCCTAATCAAGCTTAGGGGCTACAAACTTGTCAAAAAAGAGAAAGTTAAGGACACTGTAAGCTACGTTGTTGAAGCCCCAAAAGAGGAGAAAAAGAAAATCCTAATATGGTGTGTCCCAGAAGAGACAGTTGGCATACTAACAATAAACCGTATGGCAAAAATTATGAAGGAAGCGGAAATAGAACATGGAATTCTAATCGCAAGCGGTCGCTACACCAATGCAGCAAAGCAAATGGCAAAGAAAAAGCACATTGAGCTTTTGCCAAAAACCTTCCCAGTCTTCGACATTTTCGAGCATAAGCTTGTCCCAAAACATGAAATATTAACGCCTGAGCTACGCGAAAAAGTCCTAGCCCAATATAGGGTTAAACCATACCAGCTACCCCAAATAAAGGCTTCAGACCCAGCTGCTAAAGCTATAGGAGCAAAACCAGGCGATATACTGCGCATAATCCGCAAAAGTCCAACGGCAGGCGAACATATAGCCTACAGATATGTAGTAGAGTAAGGCGAATAAGCGAATAGGCTTATTTTCCAGCTTCTGCAAGCGTCTTGCTTAATAGGCTTTCTAAACGCTTATATTCTTCTAGGAGTTCTTTCCCGAAGTTTGTGAGTTTTGCGCCTCCCCCGCCCCTTTTGCCTCCCCTATAGGTTTCCACTATTGGTTTTCCAAGCGTCTTTTCAACCCGTTTAATATAGCTCCAGACATAGCGGTAAGACATGCCAAGCTTTTTCGCGGCTTTCGATATGGAATGCTCTTTTTCTATTTGTTCTAGGATTTGGGCTCCGCCCTTTCCTATTAGGGGTTTTCCTTGGTGTTCAAGCCATATTTTTAAGGAAAATTTGTGTTGGTTTTGCATTTGTTTGGTATTTTTGCCGCGTTAGGTTTATAAGTTTATTTCGATATGAATAGTGGAGCACAACGAGGAGGAAAACGCGCCATACAAAGGGAAATCCTGCTAACAACCAGCAAAGTTTCGGCCGCGCTTGTCTTTGGCATCCTTTTGGGAGCAGCTGCTGGACTTATAGGCGTTGGGGGAGGCGAATTCAGAACGCCCATACTGCTCTATGTTATTGGGCTTCCGGTGGTTATGGCCATAGCTGTAAACCTTCTTGTCGGCTTGTTGACGGTGATTGTTTCTTTTTTGACGCGTTTTCAGTTGGGCTGGTTGAACGGGCATAGCGTTAACATTGCCCTAATTATGTCGGCGACGTCTATTATTGGAGCTTATATTGGGGCTTTGTTGACGGATAGGATTCCGGAGAAGCCTTTGAAGAGGGTTTTGGCAGCTGTTCTTATAATTGTTGGCTTGAAGATTGGGCTTGAACCCTTTGTTGAAATTCCAATAGCGTTTGCTTTAACATTGGATTTTGTGGAGGAAGCCCTACTAGCTGCTTTAATTGGTTTGGCTATTGGGGTTGTTTCTGGAACTCTGGGAGTTGCTGGTGGCGAGTTTAGGATTCCAGCCCTAATATATATTTTCAGCCTAGACATTCGTGCTGCTGGAACAGCAAGCCTTCTGGTTTCTATACCGACGGTGGCTTCTGGCTTTTTGAAGCATAAGAATATGGGGCACATGAACAGAAAAGCCGCAATAATAGCGGTCATGATGGGGGTTGGCTCTGTTATAGGCGCTTTTTTAGGCGCGTCATATGCTAGGGTTGTGAATAAGGAAGTTCTTAAAGTGCTGCTTAGTGCAATCCTAATTTTGGCAACTGTTAGGATGGTTACCGAGCCTTAAGATGAGCCTCTCTTCTCGTTTTTCAGTTCATATAGGATTACTAGGGCTTCTCCTAGGGGTATGCCAAGCCTAGCCGCCAGTTCTTGAGGTGTTATGTCTGGCTTTTCGTGGAGGATGACGTCCCTTATGTAGGCTTTGTGGTGAGGGTACATGACCATGGCGTGGACTGTTTCGACAAGTATTTGCCAGAGCTTTTCTTTGGTGTATTCTTCAGGGTTCATGCTTATCTAAAGCCAATATTATGTGCGAGGTGGCTTTTCCAGTTTACCCTTCAGACGCCCAGAGATTTTAGGTTTGTTTCCAAATTCTTCTAGGCTTATGATTTTTTCTAGTGGTTTTCTTCGCCTAATGAGGTGGAGTATTTTTCCTTGCATGTCAAATTTTTCTTTTGGATAGCCCATTGCTAGAAGTGCCACAACTCGGTAGTTTTCTGGGATTTTTAAAGTTTCGCGTATTTGGTTTTCGTCGAAGCTTCCAACCCAGCATGTTCCAAGTCCCTCGCTTGTGGCTGTTAGGACCATGTTCTGCATGGCTAAGGCTACGTCCACCATAAACCATTTTGGGGATGCCTTCTGGTCTCCGCAGCCGACAATGACTACTGGGGCTTCTTTTAGGAATCTGGCGAAGGGTGATTGAGCAAGATTTTGACGTTTTTCAGCTTCTGTGACTATTATGAAGTGCCATGGTTGGATGTTGCTTGCTGATGGTGCAAGCCTGCCCGCCTCCAAAACCCGGAGAAGTTTTTCCTTTGGAACTGGCGTGGGTTGATAAGCCCTTATTGAACGTCTTTTTTGGACAGCTTCAAACACATCCATTTTAGCGGGGCACCACAAAAGAGAAAGTCGGGGATGTTGAAAATAGGTTTTGCCGTGTTTTGGGTAAAGTTTATTTCTTGCGATCTGTTAGGCTACAAATTCAATAGCGGCTTGGGCGGAGTGAAGGATTAGGGAATGATTAGGGCTGTCGTCTTCGACTTGGATGGAACAATAGTGAAGTTCAATTTGGATTTTAGGGCTGTTAGGGCAGAGGTTAGAAGTTTCCTGATAAAGGAGGGGGTGCCGGCTTCTGTTTTGTCCCTAAACGAAAGCATATTTGAAATGTTGAAGAAGGCGGAGATTTTCATGAAAAACAATGGGAAGCCGCCCGCAAAAGTAGAAGAAGTTCGTAGGAAAGCTTTGGCAATTGCTGATAAGCATGAGTTGGAGGCAGCCAAAACAACAAGTTTGCAGCCTGGCATAACAGAAGTTCTAAAAACTTTGAGGGATATGGGCTTAAAAATTGGCATATGCACGGTTAACAGCCAAAAATCGGCTGAATATGTCCTGAAAAGGTTTGGTATAGCCAGATTTTTCGACGTTGTAATGGCGCGGGATAATGTTAAAAATGTTAAGCCAAATGCTGAGCACTTGGAAGCCGCTTTAAAAGCCTTGGAAGTGGAGCCGAAAGAAGTCTTGGTGGTTGGGGATAGTGTGGCAGATATGAAATGCGCAAAGGATTTGGGTGCTGTGGCTGTGGGTTTGCCAACGGGTGTTTCTACGCCTAAGGAGTTGACGGACGCTGGGGCAAACTACCTAATAACATCGATAATGGATGTCCCAAGGCTTGTAGAGCTTACTTCATAAAGATTTAAGGTAAACTTTTTGAAATTATTCATTGGCCGGGTAAAGCTCTGTATATAGTTGGTTTGAATATTGGCAATGTGAAAACATTACAACGGCTTGAAATAGTATCTTGGCCACTGAGGCCACTGCTGCGCCTGCTGTTCCTGCCGTTGCTGGGCTTCTTCGAACTCCATTTTTAGAGGCATCCCAACCCTAATCTTGTCTAGGGGCACATCCCTAATCATCCCCGAAATTTTCACACAATCTTCCAACTGAACTATGCCCACAGCATAAGGCGCCATGCCCTGAAATTGTGTCGGGGCCACATGAATTATCGTGTACGTTAAGAGCCTACCAGTTTTTGGAAGCTCAACCCATTCAAAATCTGTTGAAAGGCAATTATCACATAAAGGACGAGGGGGCAAATGGATCTTCCCACACTTGCGACATTTCCCACCCATCAGCCTCTTCTGACTTATGCTCTTGAAAAACTGCTCAATAGTGAAGGCTTGTGGCTGCTCCACCATCCCTTCATCCTCTCCTATAAATGTGAACGGTGGCTGTTGCGCCAGAACCCCCAACATTATGCGTCAAGCCAATTTCTGCGTCTGCCACCTGCCTTTTCTCGGCTTGTCCCGTAAGCTGCAAGTATATTTCATAAGCCTGGGCTGTTCCCGTGGCACCTACAGGATGCCCTTTAGCCTTTAAGCCTCCGCTAGTGTTTACGGGAATTCTCCCCTTAAGCGTTGTTTCGCCACTTTCAGCCAAGCGTCCACCTTCGCCAGGCTTGCAGAAGCTCAAATCCTCATAAGCTATTATTTCAGCTATGGTGAAGCAGTCATGCACCTCAGCTACATCAATGTCTTCAGGCTTCAAGCCAGCCATCTCATAGGCCTGCTTAGCAGCCAGCCTGGCAGCCCTAAGCGTTGTAAGCTCATCACGCTCATACAATCCAATAGTGTCGCTCGCCTGCCCACTCCCAACGAGGTGAACAGGCGTGTCCGTATACTTTCTAGCCAGCTCAGGCCTAGTCAATATAACGCAGCTAGCTCCATCAGTTATAAGGGAACAATCAAAAAGCTTCAAAGGCCAAGCAATAACCCGAGAAGACAAAGCCTGCTCAAGGGTTATCTCCTTCTGCATGTGCGCCTTAGGGTTTAAGCTTCCATTATAATGATTTTTCACCGCCACATGGGCAAGCTGAACCTCTGTTGTGCCATACTTATGCATATGAGCCGTAGCCATCAACGCATACAAACCCGGGAAAGTTATGCCATGCCACTGTTCGAAGGGAAAATCCGAAGCCATAGCCAAAAACTCAGTAACTTCGGGCGTACTTCGATGGGTCATCTTCTCAACCCCACCAGCCATAACAACATCACACAAGCCAGAAGCCACAGCAAAAACGGCAGCCCTAAGAGCTGTCCCAGAAGAACTACAAGCCGCCTCAGTCCTTGTTGCCGGTATGTGCAGTAAGCCAGCCCAATCTGCTGCTGTGGCGCCAGTATGCCCCTGATGCTCATAAGACTCACCCATATGCCCAACAAAAAGAGCCTTAATATCCTTCTTAGGGTCAAGCTTCGGACAACGCTCATAAGCCTCTTTTGCAGCTTGAGCAAAAAGTTCACGAGCATACAAGCCCTCAATCTTCCCGAACTTAGACAAACCAGCAGAAACTATTGAAGCAAGGGGTTTCCCCTTCAAATTAAACTTCTCCCAACCACTCTTGGAGAAAATCCATAGTTGATGAACAAGTATTTAAGTTTCTTCAACATTTCCACCCGTTTTTCACGAAAGTTTTATGTGAACACCAACCTAAACTATAGGCTCTAAAAACATATAAGAAGGGAGAAAGGCATGAGTGAAGTCGCAATAGTCGGTGTCGGATGCACAGGCCTCAGGCCAATAACACCAGAACTTTCATACAAGGAACTCATGTACGAAGCAGCTGTAAAAGCCTACGAGGACGCCGGCGGGATAAACCCAAGGGAAGACGTAGACGTTTTCGTCACATGCGCCGAAGACTACTTGGAAGGCTTCAGCATATTCGACGAGTTCGTACCAGACCAGCTAGGCGCAGCCCTACGCCCCCTATTCACAGTTTCAGGAGACGGCATGCTTGGACTAGCACAAGCCTACATGCTAATAAAAACCGGACATTTTTACACAGCCGTGGTGGAAGCCCACAGCAAAGCCTCAGACATACTAACATACATGGACATAGTGCAGTTTGGGCTTGACCCAATCTTTAATAGGCCACCAGGCGGACACCCATACTACATTGCCGGTTTAGAAATGAACCGCTACTTGCATGACACTTGCACCACTGAGGAACAGTGCGCCCAAGTTGTCGTCAAAAACAAGAAAAACGCCATCCTCAACCCATACGCAGCCTATGGTGCAGAAGTAACCCTAGAGCAGGTCATGCATTCTGAGAGGCTATTCTACCCGCTGAAAAAGCTGGAAATAAGCACCCCGGCAGACGGCTGCATAGTCATGGTTCTAGCCTCAGAAAAAGTTGCCGAAAAACTAACAAACAAGCCGGTCTGGGTTAAAGGCATCGGATGGTGCACCGAAACCCCAAGCCTAGAAACAAGAGACTGGACAAGAGCAGTTTACACGCGAATAGCCGCAGAAATGGCCTACAAAGAGGCTAAAATAACCAGCCCATGGAGAGAAATAGACTTCGCCGAAATCCACGACATGTTCGCCTACAAAGAACTGCAACACATGGAAGCCTTAAGGCTCTGCGATTACGGCGAGGCTGGAAAACTAACAGAGGAAGGCCTAACAACCCTAAACGGCGAATTCCCAGTAAACCCGTCTGGAGGACTGCTTGGAATGGGCTATGGGCTTGAGGCTTCAGGACTTCAAAAAGTGCTGGAAGTTGTCTTACAGCTTAGAGGCGAGGCAGGTTCAAGGCAAATAGAAGACGCAGAGGTAGGTTTAGCCCACACATGGCGAGGAATCCCAACAGCAACAGGTGCAGTAGCCATACTAAGCAATGTTAAGTAGGTGGAGGTGTGAATGGCATGTTTGGAAAGAAAAGAGTAGCCATAGTTGGTGCAGGCGTAACACTGTTTAGGAGAAACTTGAAAGAGACTGGTAAGGAGTTGGCTTATCACGCGGCGAAAATTGCGCTGGAACAGGCTGGAATGGAGCTCCGCGACATCCAAAGCGTGGTCATGGGAACAGCCCCAGACGCCTTCGACGGAGTCCACATGAAAGGCGAGTACTTGGCGGATGGAGCTGGAGCCTACCACAAGCCATACACTAGAGTCTTTGTGGGCGGCGGAACAGGTGTTTTTGCGCCCTTAGCTGGATGGTGGCACGTAGCCTCTGGACAGTTCGACACATGCTTGGTTGTGTGCGAGGAGAAGATGTCTTCTTGCTATCCGCATCCGCAGTACGCCTTCACAACAATCTTCGACCCAATTCTTGAGCGTCCCATTGGCATGAACCTCATATGGATTTTCGCTTTGGAAATGAACCGCTACATGCACAAGCACAACATTAAGAAGGAAGACATAGCCCTAGTCTCGGTTAAGAACAAACGAAATGCATTAGACAACCCGATGGCCCAATTAGCCGCAAACATAACAGTTGAAGACGTCTTAAACTCTGAAATAATGGCTTGGCCAGTTCAACGCCTAGATGTAAGCCCAACAAGCGACGGAGCAGCCGCAGCCGTTCTTGTCTCCGAAGACGTTGCCAAAGAGGTCACAGATAACCCAGTCTGGATTGACGGTGTGGGCTGGTGCATAGACTCTACACATTGGACAGACCGCGACCTGTACTATCCGGACTATGTGGAGTACGCAGCCCGCATGGCCTACAAAATGGCTGGAATCAAAAACCCGCCTAAAGAAATCGATGTGGCTGAACCCTACGACCCGTTTGACTATAAAGAGTTGCACCACATGGAAGGCTTACTCTTATGCAAGAAGGGCGAAGCACCAAAACTAACAAGGGAGGGCGTAACCCAACGCGACGGAGACTTGCCAACATGCCCATCCGGCGGACTGCTGGGCTGCGGCAACCCAATAGCGGCGGCTGGCATGATGAAGGTTTGCGAAATCTTCTGGCAGTTGCGAGGCGAGGCTGGCAAAAGGCAGGTTCCCGGAGACCTAAGAACTGGTGTGGCACAAGCTTGGGGTGACTTGATGCAGTACGGCTCAGTAATAGTGTTGAGGCGATAAAAGGAGGGAAAATAAGCATGAGCGCCAAAATTAAACATTTTCCAGGCGAAGAAATTGAAACGAAAGACTTCCGTGAAGGAAAAGTCCTCTTTGAAAGTTTCCATCCAAAAGCCAAGTACGCGTGGAGCGCTGGCATAGCCATAAGCCGCTTCCTGGAAGAATTGAAAAATGGGCGAATAATCGCCGCTACATGCAGCAAGTGTAAGCGCATAATGGTTCCGCCAAGGATTTACTGCGAAAAGTGCTTCAAACCTACAGACGGCTGGACTTATGTTAAGGATACTGGCGTAATCAACACGTTTTCAGTCTCGTTTATAGCGGCTGACGCTTCTAGGCTTAAAGAGCCTATCGTTGTGGCTATTATAAACTTGGACGGCGCCTCAGAAGGCATGGGTATAGTTCACCGCATAGGGGAATACGGCGACTGGAGAGAAATCAAAATTGGCATGCGGGTAAAAGCCGTCTGGAAGCCGCCAGAAGAGCGCACCGGCGCCATCACAGACATAAAATACTTCAAGCCCATAAAGGAGTGATAAGCCATGAGCCTTGAAAAGATAACTAACCCGTTTAATGCCCGCCACTGGATAGGCAACATGGAGGCGGACTACCGCTACACACTCGGCGTTGCTGGGGAACGCTTCCTAAAAGAGATTAAGGAAAACGCCCGCATAATGGGAGCCAAATGCCCAGTCTGCGGCGTAATCTTTGTTCCGCCGAGACTTTACTGTGAAAAGTGTTTCGCAAAACTTGGAGAATGGGTGGATGTTGGCAAAAAAGGCGAAGTCTACACATGCACAATAGCCACAATAGACATTGACGGCAAAAAACTAGAAAAACCCCAAATATACGCCCTAATCAAGTTCGAAGGCGCCCACGGGGGACTAATTCACAAAATAGGCGAGACAGACAAAGTCTACATTGGAATGAAGGTGGAAGCAGTTTTCAAGCCGCCCGGTGAGAGAAAAGCTTCCATAAACGACATAGCCTACTTCAAACCAGCAGAATAGCCATCTTCAGCCCCTATTTTTTGTTAATGCTGCTCGTTATCTATGAGGAATTGCAGATAAAAAGATTGCAAAATCAGTCATCCAATCCAAAACCGCCAATTTTGGGATGCTTTATTAACGTTATTCTGATAAACTTCCGGGCAAATACTTGTTTATAACTTCTTTAACGTCCTCAAATCTATTTAGGAATTCTAAATTTAAGTGTTCTTTCTTCGCCCTTAAATGGGGCTTTTATCTTAATGATGGTGCCGTAGATGGTCCACTTCTTAAGTTTTATTGATCTTATGCTTTGCGCGCGCGCAAATTAAACTTTAAAGAAAAGTTTTAAAAATTTTGGAAAATCACTAGTTACATGTTCACGCTTCTATTCCAAAACTCAACAAGTTACATAAACAATTTTTAAATTAGAAATCTAAATCTTATCTAGAGCTTGTTTTAAATCTGCGATTATGTCTTCTGAGTCCTATTCCTAGGGCTAGGCGTACAAGCTGGTCCGTTACGCCAAGTTTTTGTCGCTACTCTGGGGTTATGAAGTAATGCGAAGAGGTGGCTGGCTGGGTTACGAGGGTTTCTGTTCCGCCTAGACTTGCAGCCAAAAAACAAAGCTTTAAACTTTCCACAAACCGCACTGTCTTTTCAAAATCTCCTTAATTTCAAAGCTTACTACTCCGCCATAGCCGCGCATCTGTTTTTTGGCCAGGCTGTGCTGTGGATGGCTTGGCAGTCCGGATAATACTTTGGCGACCTTTGGATGCTTTTCTAGGAATTTGGCTACATGCAGCCCATTTTGGTTGTGCCTCTCCATTCTTAATGCAAGGGTTTTCAAGCCCCTTAGCAGTAGCCAAGCCGCCGCTGGGTCTAGGGTTCCGCCGAAGATTTTGCGGTTTCGCTTTAGGTTTTGGATGAACTCTTTTGAACTGCAGACTATTCCTGCCGTTATGTCGTTGTGTCCGCCCAAATATTTGGTGGCGCTGTGAACAACTACGTTTATGCCAAAGTTTATTGGCTTAAGATTGCATGGTGTGGCAAGGGTGCTGTCAACAATTGTTGTTATGCCATGTTTTCTTGCTATGGAAGCCAGCCCACTCAAATCCACAATTTTCAAGGTTGGGTTTGTGGGAATTTCGGCATAAATAATCCGTGTGTTTGTTTTTATGGCGTTTTCCACTTCGCCTAGGTTTGTTGCATCTACTAGGCTAACTTCAACGCCGAATTTTGGCAATGTTTCTTGGAAAAAGTTAGGGTTCCGCCGTAAAGGTCTCTTGAAGCCGCAATATGGTCGCCCTTCGAAACGGCTGTCAGGACAGCTGTTGTTATGGCTGCCATCCCAGAAGCGAAGGCAGCCGCATCCTCTGCCTCCTCCAAAATTGCCATTTTCCTCTCAGCAGCCCGCACTGTTGGGTTTTCAAATCTCGTGTATAGGTAGCCTTCAGCCTTTCCACTTATAACGTCAACAAGCTCCCTGGTGCTTGTGAAGGCGAAAACTGAGGTTTCATAAATTGGTGTGGCAACAGCTCCCACAGTGTCGGGTTTTTCTCCGCCGTGCACAGCCTTTGTTGAAAAACCAGCCCGTTTTGAAGGCGTCACTTCACCCGCTTAACATTGTTTCATGGCTTGCTTGAGAAATAACTTTTTAGGCTTGACGCCAATATTTTAGACAAAACCCTAGCGCAGGAGTTTACGCATCATGTTTGATAGGCAAAAAATTGAGGAAATTGCCAAAGAAAGGGAACGATGGGAAAAATCGACACTGCCAAACTGGATTAAACAGTGTCCGGAGCGCCAAAAAGAGTTCAAGAACCATTCTGACATGACGATAAAAGGGCTTTACACGCCTGAGGACATTAAAGAAATGGATTACATGCGAGATTTGGGGTTCCCAGGCGAATACCCCTTTACAAGAGGTTTGCATGCAACCATGTACCGTGGACGCCTATGGACAATGCGGATGTTCGCTGGCTACGGCACAGCAGAGGACACCAACAAACGCTTCAAATACTTGTTGAGCGAGGGTGAAACGGGATTAAGCACGGCCTTTGACTATCCGACAATTATGGGTTATGATTCCGACCATCCCATGGCTAGGGGTGAAGTTGGCGTGTGCGGAGTAGCCATATCCTCGTTGCAGGACATGGAAGTTTTGTTTGATGGCATACCACTGGACAAGGTTACAACGTCTATGACTATTAATGGTCCAGCAACCGTTTTGCTTGCTATGTATATTGCCGTGGGCGACAAGCAAGGAGTGCCGAGGGAAAAGTTGGGCGGCACAACACAGAACGACAATTTGAAGGAATTTTTCGCCCAGAAGCTCTGCATTTTCCCGCCAAAGCCCTCACTGAAGCTTTCAGTTGACATAATAGAATACTGTGCTAGATACTTGCCAAAATGGAACCCCATAAGCATCAGTGGATACCACATTCGGGAGGCGGGTGCCACAGCCGTCCAAGAGTTGGCTTTCACGCTGTACGACGGAATAGCCTATGTTGAAGAAACCCTTAAGAGAGGCTTGAAGGTGGATGATTTTGCACCCCGCTTGTCCTTCTTCTTTGCATCCCACAATGACTTCTTTGAGGAAATTGCCAAGTTCCGCGCTGCTAGACGCCTCTGGGCTAAAATAGTGAAGGAACGTTTCCACGCCAAAAACCCGCGTTCCGTGTGGATGCGCATGCACGTCCAAACCTCTGGCTGCACCCTAACAGCTCAGCAACCCCTAAACAACATTGTCCGCACAACAATTCAGGCTTTGGCTGCAGTGCTAGGTGGAACCCAATCGCTGCACACAAACTCCTTTGATGAGGCTTTGTGTCTACCAACAGAAGAATCTGTTAGGGTGGCCCTCCGAACCCAGCAGATAATAGCATACGAAAGCGGCGTGGCAAACACTGTTGACCCGCTTGCAGGCTCATATTACGTTGAGGCTTTGACCAACGAGATGGAGGAGAAAGCCATGGAATACATCCAAAAAATCGACGACATGGGAGGAGTCATCCCAGCCATAGAGAAGGGTTTCTTCCAGAAGGAAATAGCTGAAAGCGCCTACAGATACCAGCGGGAAGTAGAGGAGAAAAAACGGATAATAGTTGGCGTAAACGAATATGTGATAGAAGGCGAAGAAATCCCAATAAAACTTTTAAGGGTTGACCCAAGTGTTGAGAAAAAGCAGATTGAGAGGCTTCAGAAACTGCGAATGGAACGAGACAACAGAAAAGTCAAAGAAGTGCTTGAAAAACTCCATTACGCGGCTGAAAAGGACGAGAATCTCATGCCAACAATAATTGAGGCTGTTAAGGCCTACGCCACCCTTGGCGAGATAATGGATGTTCTGCGAAAAGTTTACGGAGAATACAGAGAACTAATAATAATCTAAAATGGATATGAGGGTGAAAAGGGGCGAGGCACATGCAAAGCGGAAGTGGAAGAAAAATAAGAGTTTTAATAGCTAAACCGGGACTGGACAGCCACGACAGAGGAGCCAAAGTTGTCGCTAGAGCCTTAAGAGATGCTGGAATGGAAGTAATCTACACAGGGCTTAGACAAACGCCGGAACAAATTGTTGAAACAGCCTTGCAGGAAGACGTTGACGTTATAGGGTTAAGCATCTTGTCAGGTGCCCACATGGCGCTTTTCCCAAGGATAATGGAACTCCTAAAAGAGAAAGGCCTGACCGACGTTCTAGTTTTCGCCGGAGGCATAATCCCAGAGGAGGACATCCCAGAGCTTAAGAAAATCGGGATAAAAGAGGTTTTTGGCCCCGGAACGCCCACGGAAACCATTATCAAATATGTGTTGGAGAACACTCCAAAAAGAAAGTAAAGAAGACGTGTAAAAGCCATTGTTTAAAATTGAAGAAGTTGCCAAAGGCGTGCTCACCGGGGACAAAAGAAGCATAGCGAAAGCCATAACCATAGCCGAGAACAGCCCAGAAGAAGCCCAAACATTGATTGCGGCAATCTATCCCCACACTGGGAAAGCCCACATAATAGGCTTAACTGGACCAGGAGGCTCTGGAAAAAGCACTCTAATAGAGAAAATGGTTCGCGAATACAGACGAAGGGGCAAAACAGTCGGCGTAATAGCTGTAGACCCAACAAGCCCCTTCACGGGCGGAGCCTTCCTAGGCGACAGAATAAGGATGCAGGAGCTAAGCACAGACGAGGGCGTTTTTATACGCAGCATGGCAACCCGCAACAGCCCCGGAGGAATAGCCAAAGCAACAAAGGACGCTGTAAAAATATTGGATGCCGCTGGAAAGGACATAATAATTGTTGAAACCGTCGGCGCCGGACAGTCTGAAGTGGAAATAATCAAAGTGGCGCAGACAATAATTGTTATTCATGCTCCTGGACTTGGAGATGAAATTCAAGCTATAAAGGCTGGTTTAATGGAGATAGCCGACATATTCGTTGTGAACAAGGCTGACCGCGAAAACGCCGACAAAGCCGTCATGGACATCCAAGCTATGCTACAGCTAGACAACAAGGAGAAGGCTTGGACACCGCCAATAATAAAGACGATAGCCCTAACAGGAGAAGGCGTACCCCAACTCATAGAGAAAATAGAAGAGCACTGGCAATATCTCCAGAAAGGGCTATTGCATAAAAGAAGCTTGGAAAAGGCTGAGGCCGAACTTGTGGAAGCCATAAAAGATAAGGTGACAAGCTCAATAATTGAGAAATTGAAAAGGGAAAAACGTTTTGAAAGGATTCTCCAACAGATTGTTGAGCGGGAAATTGACCCAGCATCAGCCGCGGAAAAACTCCTAAACCAAGAACCTGAATAGAAGGCTGAAAAGCCAATGCCGAAGCTTGAAAAGGGACTTGTACAAGTATACACTGGGGACGGAAAGGGAAAAACCTCAGCAGCCTTTGGACTGGCATTAAGAGCAATAGGCAGAGGCCTAAAAGTCTACATTATCCAGTTCATCAAAGGCGGATTCGATTATGGAGAACTATACGTTGTAGATAAGCTTCCAAATATTACATTAAAAGCCTTTGGAAGGGGAAAATTCGTGACCCAACAGCCGCCTTCACAAGAGGATGTTAGACTTGCAGAAGAAGCCCTTCAACTAGCCGAAAAAACCATCAAAAGCGGGGAATACGACCTCGTCATATTGGACGAGATTAACGTAGCTTTAAACCTCAAACTCATATGCCTAGAAAAAGTTTTAGAACTCATAAAAGGAAAGCCGAAACATGTGGAACTTGTTTTAACCGGGCGTTACGCACCAAAGGAGATAATTGACGCTGCAGACTTGGTTACGGAAATGAGGGAAGTTAAACACCCGTTCAAAAAGGGGTGCCAAGCGAGGGAAGGAATAGAATTTTGACCAAGCCGTCGCCACGTGCGAAAAAAGAAGCCAGAGAAAAATTTTCTGACATCCTTAAAACTTCGTGGGTTAAGTCCGCCATAACTGTTGGGCTTATTTTTCTCACCATAGGATTAGCTGCAATATTCGCCTTCAAAGCCGTAAAAATAGGCAGTTTCCAAATAATTTCGGATGCGAAAGCTTTCACAGAGAAGTATGGAATTTTAGGCATTTTCTTAGCAACCATACTTGCGGGAACAATTATTCCCCTAGGAAGCCCAGCCCTTGTGGTGGCGGCAGCATCCCTTGGAATTCACCCAATACCCCTCGTAATTGTCGCAACAGCCGGATTCACATTAGGCATGACTATAAACTATTATTTGGCTTATCGTCTAGGAAGACCATACGTAGCCAGAAAAGTTGGCGTTGAAAAACTTGAAGAAGTCACGGTTTTGTGGAACCGGTGGGGCTGGATTCTCTACGTAGTGTTTGGGCTTGTGCCATTCCTACCAGTAGAGTTTCTGGCATTAATATGCGGAATGCTAAAAACCAGCATAAAAACCTTCATTGTTTTGAGCTTTATGCCTAGGCTTATAACTTTTGCGGGTCTCGCATATTTCGGAGAAGCCATCGGCAGCTGGATTGGGATAATCTAGCATAGGCTATTTTCTTATGGGTGGCGGAACAGCAATCAAAGTTTGTGTGCGGCGAACACCCCTGATATGCTGAATCTTCTCAATTATTTTTCCAAGCTCCTCAACCTTGGCAAACTCCACATAGACAACAGCGTCAAACTGTCCAGTAACAGCATGAGCCATCTTAACACCCTCAATTTTGAGGGCTGCTTCAGCAACATCCCATATCATACCCGGCTCAGCATTAATTAGAACATAGGCTTCCAAACAGTTTCATCTCCATATATATATAAGAGTAGTCAATTTTAGCATAAAAAACTTAGGAATAAATTTCTGCAGCTAGGACTGTCTTGGTTTAGGACGTTTCCCAAGGAAGTTTTTGAGGGCGCTTCTCATCTCCTTCAGTGTTAGGATTCTCTGCTGGAATTCTGGTTTGAAGGGGTGGGTTTCGCTTTCCAAAAGCTCTTTTAACCTAGCATAATAGGCTTCAAACTCCTCCGGCGTGTTACTTCTAAACTTGAATATGGCTATTCCGCCTTTCGGATTTTCCCATCGCTTGTCATAGGCGTCTATGGGGCGTGCAGTGCCAAACCTCTCAATGCTCCTCTCAACCAAAATATCCCTCTCAACATTGAAAATCACAAGCAGGCTGTTAACAAGGGAGACTTTCGATGCTAAAAGAAACTCTCGGGTCACATTGTCAGGGGCTGTCGAATCTATCACAACGCTGTAGCCCTTCTTGAGAAGCGCATCCCGCATCTCGGCAATCATGGAATAAACCAGATACTCGTCGCGACATGGATAAGCCTCATAAAAAAGCATTTCCCTCAGTTCGTCAACGCCAACTCTAGCCAAATATGGGTAATCGGCGACAAGCCTCCTCGCAAGTAAAGTTTTACCTGAACCTGGATAACCGCTTAACACTATTAGCCATAAACCCTTAAGGCTGCTGCCCATGTCTGACACTTAATGTGACCGCTAATTAAGGTTTAAACTTCTAAAAAGTGCCTTAAAAATTGAGGAGGCAAAAGAAAAGGAGAAGAAAAGGTTTAGGCGAGTTTTTCTCCGCAGTTTGGACAGAATTTGGCTCCGGCTTGAACCTCGCTTCCACATTTTGGACATTTAGCTGTTGACTGCAGTGGGCTTCCGCAGTTTAGGCAGAACTTTGCTCCAGCAGGATTTGATGTTCCACATTTGGGACAGTTAACTCCACCAGCTGGCTGTTGTAGTGGCGCACCACAGTTGCTGCAGAACTTTGCCGTCTGTGGATTTTGGAAATTACATTTCGGACATAGTACCATAGGCACTGCCGGCGCTTGTGCCGGTGCTGGCTGAAGCACTTGTGGAAGAATCACTGCGCCAGCTCCTACGGCTGCTCCTGGGCTTTTTGATAGGCTTTCAGCTGATTTTTGGACAGTTTCCATCCTTAAAACTTCCGTTGCTGCAACACCAGTTTTCACGTAGAATAGCCTATCTCTCCATTCAGGCGTTGTGTCAATTCCCTCAAATTTAACGTCTATCAGCTCAAGGCCTATCCTTGAAAAGGCGTCGAAAAGCGCGTTTTTAGCCACAAGGCTTGTTTCGTCCAACTTGCCGTAAACCTCTGCAAGGGAGTACTGGCTTAAAGTGTCAATGAGCCTCTCGTTAAAGTATCCCCTCAAAAATTCCTGAAGCCTGTCAGTTGTGAAGACTCCTTGTCCGCCAACCACTTCGTTGACGAAGAGGTTTGGCTCTTCAACCCTAAACCAGAAACTCCCAAAGAATTTTATTGGGGCAAGCTCCTTCGTCTGGCTTTGAGCCCCAAACCTTCCCTGAAACTGTTTCAGAGATACAAAGACCACAGTGCATCTGAAGGGAACCTTTTCGAAACCGGCAATTTTAGACAAAATCTTTGTGAGGAGCGGAAGGTTTGCTGTCGTTAAAACGTGGCGTCCAGCTCTAAAAACGTCGTAGGCTTTTCCATCTCTAAAGAAAACGGCAGCCTCATACTCGTGGACTATTAGGTTGTCTCCCCAGGCTATCTCTTCATTAGGATATTTCCAAACTATGTCTCCTTCCCTTGCACCAGTCCACTCTATAACTTTAGGCATTCAAATTTCACCTCCTCTAACCTTGCAGTCCCCTTAAAATCTCAGCTCTCTGGTCAATCAGCCTATCCAACTCCTCAACCTTTGATGTTAAATTGTCCATGGCTTGCCTCCATTCGCCTCCGCCAACCTCCATCTTAACAAGTTTTTCCACATCCGACCTTATAGATTCAGCCTTCTCAACGAGGCTTGCATCAGCTTGAAGAACCTGGTCAAGCTTGTCCTCCCGCACCTTAACGGCGTCAAACATTCCAGCATAACCAGCAACAGCCCTATCTATCCTTTGGGTTACCCTATCAAGACGTGATAAAAGCGCCTCATACATATACGTGTCCTCTCCTGAAATCCTTTGGGCAACAGTCGGGTTTGCAAAGCTTCTCCTGAAAATCATTTTTGCATCCTTAAGCCTATTTACAACCTCCATCCTAACAAGGCGGTCACTTTCCCTACGAAGCTCCTTTTCCTTGTATCCTCTATAGCCGGGGATATAGCCCATTACCCGCTCTAGAAGGCTTCTTTCCCCGCGGACCTTTTCCAAATACTCTTTCCCGCTCATTATTTACTCCTCTTGTAGGCAGCTATACCTATGACAGCGATTATAATTAAGAGTATCCCCAGAACTAGAAGCGGTGGCACCACGGCATACGTCGCTGAAACAACTCCGATACACGTCATAACAACTCCCCAGACAAAATAATAGACGGGGTCTTTGCGGCTGAAAAAAGCGTAAAACAATGTGTAAACACCAAGAGAGACAAAAATCCAGGCTAAAAGGTTGATGATGTCGAAGGGGATGATGTTTACACTGTAGATGACTGCTGCCAAGCCTAGGGAAATGGCAAGAATGGCGAGGGCGCCGGCACCGTAGCCGAAAGCATTTCTTTTAGACTCCAACATATTTCCTCCAATATTCGGCATAGTTATTCTCTAAAATCACCCCTATTAAAGTTTCATAAGGTGTGATTCCTGCCTACCTTAGGATTAGTGGATATACTTCTTTGGTTACGAATTCTAGGTATTTCTCCTTATCCGTTAGGTTAAATATTGTAACTGAGGCGTCTCTGGTTATTCCAACAATATAGCCGTACTCCCTTGACCTTGCCACTATGTACCATAGGTCTCCGTGCTTGCAGTAGTCCTCAAAAAGCGAAGTGTTCACCAAGTCTGGTCCATAAAGGGAAAGCTTATTCACATTAGGAATGTCAACATTGTCGAAGAAGGTGATTTTTGTGTCTTCTGGGTTTTTTAGGTGGAACTCGCGGAGGGTTTCTGGCGGTATGCGGGCTTCCACTATGCCGCCGACGCGGTCGAGGAGGATTTCGCTGAGCTTGTTGGCTATGAAGTTGGCTAGGTGCTTTTTCTCAACAACCGTCAGAAACGTAATATCTTCAACCTGGGAAAAGCTGAAGAGGGCTTCAACGGTGCGGGGTAAGGGCGCAACCTTCCCTCTGTGGAAGACGTGGATTATGTAGTCGTGGGAGTATACGCCCCTAAGCATGTTCTCTTCCGGTTTCGGTAAAAGTCCCGCTATTTCTGTTACAAGTGTAAACTTGTATTCGCCCTCCTCATAGGATTCTTCAACATGGTAGCCACTAAGCCTAGAAGCAATCTCATCCAGTGGAAGCGGTTCTGAAAGCCTAAAAACCTTGCCAGCAACAACCATTCAGCATCACCAAACATATATTTACGTGTTGAAGACTAAAGCCTTACGCCACAAAATGTGAAGCTATCCCTTCAAGAATTTGTTAAAATAGAGATTTGCCTTAGCCACTGGTTGCCTAATTGTTTTAATAAGAGTTTTTATCCTCATTTTATACTGCAGTAGGAAAGCGCAGAGGCAAAGAAGCCAGATGCTGATCAGCGAAGTAATCCTTGAAAACTTCATGAGCTACGAGTATGCTAGGGTGCCCCTTAAACCAGGCGTGAATGTTGTTTGTGGTCCCAACGGTGCTGGGAAGTCCTCGCTTTTGCTGGCTATTTCCGTAGCTCTCGGTCAGTCTTATACTGAGCGTTCTAGGAAGCTCAGCGACTTGATCCGTTGGGGTAAGGATCAAGCCCGTGTGACGCTTATACTGGATAATTCTAAGCGTGGGGGCAAACGTCCAGTTCCAAAGTTTAACAAGGACCAGATTTTTTTGACGCGGGTTTTGAGGAGGGATGGCAAGTACTGGTTTGAGCTTGAGAATAAGGCTGCTTCGAAGCAGGATGTGGAGAGGCTTTTAGCTAGGCTGGGCGTTGACCCGGATAATATGCTTATTATTATGCATCAGAACATGGTGGAACAGTTTACTGTTCTTTCTCCGCAGGATAAGCTGAAGATGGTTGAGGCGGCTGTCGGGCTAGAGGCTTACCGTGAAAACGTACTTGAAGCCCAGAAAAAGCTTACACGCATACTAAGCCAAGAAGAGTCCATAAGCAAACTTTTGGAGTCGGCGGAGCAGACCCTCAACTATTGGAGGGAGCAGTACGAAAGACTTCAAGAGAAGAAGCAGCTAATGGCGAAAAGGCGTTTCCTAGAACGGGAACTCGCATGGGCTGAGGTAAACCGCAGGGAAGATATAGTCAAAGATTTGGAGGCAAAACGCGAGAAAGAACTCGCCTTATTAAGGCAGATTGAGGAAGAAGCCAAAACCGCCAAAGAACAGCTTCAAACATATCAAAGCGAGCTTGAAAGGTTGAAAAGCGAATTGAAGAGAAGCCTAAACGAAACTATAAGCCTCGAACGGGAAAAAGCTGGAAGCCAGGCTACAATTTCACTTTGTGAACAGCTCTTGGCAGAGGCATCCTTCATAGAAAACCAAGCCCATAGCGGTAAACACTTGAAGCTTTTGAAAACTGAAAGCCTAAAAGAGCTCATAGAAAGCTCGCGGTTGAAGGTTTCAAAGCTTGATGAAGAGCTGACCAGAAGACTGTCGGAGACGAAAATTCTTGAAGAACAAATAGAAAAAGTCGGAAACCAAATTCTCGATGCGCGGGTTAGGCTTGCACTTTTGAATTACCGGATGGAAAATGCTAAGGCAAATGTTGAGGATTTGGAAAAGGCGCTTAAGGACGCGAAAGCCCAGCTGGATGCGGCCGTTAAAAGGGCTGAGGAAATTGGACCAAGAATTGCCGTCATTAAAAGTGTTGGAGAAATTTTGGATGAGATTCGCGTTACTGATGGGCATTTGGCGGCTTTGGCTGGAGTTTCTGAAGACGTGGAACGTATGTATGAGTCTTATTCGCAGCTTTATTTGGAGCTTAAGGAGAAAGCCCGACTAGTGGCTGAAAACCGTGAGAAAGCATTAGAAGAGGTTAAGGCTCGGATGCAGGCTTGGCGAACCGTAATCCAAAGCCTCCTAGACCGTGTAAACCTCGAGTATCAAAAGATTCTGGCGAATTCTCAGGCTGTTGGCGAGGTTAGACTTGTGAACGAGCATGACATTGAGGCGGCTGGGCTTGAAATTTTTGTTGGCTTTAAGGGCGGGAAACCAGTACCGCTTAACGCTTATACACAGAGCGGGGGCGAAAGAACAACAGCCACCATGAGTTTCCTGTTGGCTTTGCAGCAGCATGTGCGTTCGCCTTTTCGTGCAGTGGACGAATATGATGTTCACATGGACCCAAAGAATCGTGAAATAATAGCTCAGATGCTTATCTCAACTGTTAAGAATGCAAATGTGCAGTATGTTGTAATAACTCCAAGCCAAGTGACCTTTGCAAAGGACAACGTTAACATCATCACGGTGCAGAATGTGGAAGGAAAGTCTATAATTAAAGAGGTTGCCTAATGCAGTCGAAGCGGGAACGCGTCAAAATTGGGCGGGAAAGGCTTCAAAGAGTAATTGAGATGTGCAAGGCTGTTGAAGAGCGCTCCCTAGACCCTTTCCTTGTAAATGTGGATGAAATAATTAGGGTTGTTAGGGAGTTTTTCCCAGAGTGGGAGCAGCCAGAAGACCTATGCCTAGACGCTGAAGCCATAAACCGTCTCGCCTCGGTTATTAGGCTTCAAAGCGAATGGGTTAAGCATCGCTCAACATCGCTTTACACAGACCCCTTCCTCTTGGAGGAGAAGATAAAACGCTTGGAAAAAGAAGCCATTGTGGAGGCTTTTCTCAGCGCATGGCACCCAATAGTTGAGTTTGAACAGATTTCACTCCACAGCCTAAAGGAGGCACTGCGGTACTGGGAAAGCCTACCGCCAATAAAGGATAGATGGAAAGAGTTTTCGCTTCCCGAAGAGGCTGGCGGAGCCGCCACACGAGAGGAGCTTATAAGGCTTAGAATTTTGCAGGATAAAGCCTTCACCGAGGAGTTAGAAAACTTCTGGAATGAGCTGAAAAGGCTTGTTGAAGAGAAGGGCGAAAATGGGAAAATAAGGTACTGGGATTTTGTTGGCGCCGAAACCTACGAAGACACGATTCACAGAGCCTTCATGACAAGTTTTCTCGTCACATATGGTTATGCAACCCTCGAAGTTCACCCGTTGGAAGAGGAAATCTTCATTAGGCCTTTTGAGAAGCAACAGAGTCGCATAGCCAAAGAACAGCTGGTTTCAATACCGATAACAATAACCCCTGAAGAATGGATGAAATGGAGAAAAGGAGGCGTAAAAGCCTAGATGAGTGGGCGTAAAGCCCTCTATGCAAGCAAGATGAAACGAGCCGTCCACATGCTCTTCTACCTTAGGCATAAGAAGCCTGGGGTGAAAGGCTGGGAGCTCCGAAAGGCTTTGGGTTCGGACTACCCGAAAGTCTTAAGTATATTGGATGAATACTTGAAGCCGCTGGACTTGCAGGTTAAAATGGTTTTTGAAGAGGAAAAGCCAACATCTGAAAAGCCGACACTGGAAGAACTGGACAAGGCAAGGTTCTACATAACCTTACGAGGCGAATTAATGCCCAAAGAGGCTAAAATGGTCGGATGGCGAATAGACGACTTGGCTGGACTAGCCATAACAATAGCCTACATAATCTCAAAAAAGGGAAAAGCGCCAAGAAAAGAGGTGGAAGAACTATTACGCGAGAAGCTGCCGGGCTGGAAGGCGGGCTTAAATATAGACCGTTACATACGCTATGGATACGTAACCCAAGACGAAAACGAACAGCTATATCTGGACTGGCGAACAAGAGCAGAAGTAGACCAAAAAGCACTCATAGACTTAATCCTATCCAAGTAAATTCCTATCTAGAATTTATCCAAAACTATTTATCCTTCAACCCAGACGTTTTAAGCCATGTTAAGCCAAAAAATATTCCGCTATGTAACCTACTGCGGTTTATACTGTAAACTATGCGCGCAAAAAAGCCGCATACCAAAACGAGCATCGCAACTAAAACAAAGCCTTCGTGAAGAAGGATTCGACGACTTTTACCAATACGTGCCAGAAATGAAAGAAGTTTTCCCACAGTTCTGGAAGTTTCTACAAAAACTTTCAACATTTGATTGCAACTGCAGAGTTAGAAAGGGACCTCTAGACTGTGAAATCCGCAATTGCGCAAGAGAAAAGGGCGTAGAAGTCTGTCCCAAATGTAAGGATTATCCATGCACTTTTATCAAATCATTAGCTGAACATTACCAGACTTTAATTCAAGATGGAAAACGTATGCAAAAGGTAGGCATAGAAAAATGGGTTAAGGAACAAGAGGAAAGGGTTAAGCGTGAAGTAGTTTATGCAGATATACGCTACAAAACAGAAAACGAAATCCGCTAATGCAAGGAAAAATGGTTTAAACAATCAATCTTTATTTTCTTATTTTCCTGTAGAGATAGGCTATGATGTCAATTATAATTATTGCTGTGAGAATTAAGAGGGGGCTGCCTAAAAACTGGTTTATCGGCGATTCTTCCGCCGCATAAGCATGGTTAATCAGGGTGAACACTAACAGAAGTGCACAGAAAATAATTGTAGCTAAATTTCTCTTCACGATGTTTTCAGTCTTCCTTTCCATGTTTTAGACTATGCTAACGTTTTGTATTTGGAAATAGCGTTTCACTAGCATACGGAGGCGTTCAGCATTCCTTCCATTTTTTCCTATGGCAACGCCCTTGTCTCTCGGGTGAACGGAAACAACTGCTATTGTTTTGCCATCTGGTCTTTCGGTTATTCTAACCTCTTGGACGTTGGCTGGTTTTAGGGCGTTCTTAATGAATTGAACTGGGTCTTCAGAATACTCTATTATCTCATGTTTTTTGCCTGTCATCCGCTCCAGAAGCCTTATGTTTCTTCCGCCTTTTCCTATGGCTGCTCCAATGTCGCCTTTCTTAACAACGAAGATTACTCGTCCTTGTTCCTCGTCAACTATGCAGTCTTTGACGCTGGCGCCGCTTATACTTTCGAAGAGGGCGATATATTTCATTTCGGTGCTCGTGAACTTTATGCTGCTACTCATTCACTTCCTCCTTCAGTCTCCTCTGTTTCCGCTGGCTCCACTAATCTAAGAATTTCTGAATCACCGGGCTCTCTTATAGTTAACGCTGAAACAAGGAAGGGTTTTCCACAGACAGCAGCCAAATCTGTGGATGACCCCCTATAAGTGATTAGTGGAATGTTTGAAAGCTTACAATAATATTCCAAGTCTTTGCGAATTTCATCCGGGCAGTTGGAAGCCACAATTATCATTTTCGCCTTTCCGGTTTTCGCGCTTTGAATTGCCGAATTTGAGCCGAAGGAAACTTTACCAGTTTTCACGGCTGTTGATATGGCTTTGTCTATGTCTATCATTTGTTCTCCCTCTTAAGCTCAGATGTTGTCATAAAAAGCTCTACTAATCCGGTGCCAACGGGTATGGACTGTCCAACTATAACGTTTTCTGTTACGCCCTCTAATGGGTCGCTCTCCCCTCTAACAGCAGCCTCAACAATGTTTGGAACCGTTATTTCGAAGGCTGCCCTTGCTAAGACGCTTGCCTTCTTGCCGCTTACACCGTGTCTTCCAATCTGCTGCACCTCTCCGGTGGCTGTCATCATGTCTGCAACAAGCATAACGTGACGGATGTCAACGTCTAGCCCCTGCTCTTCAAGAACATTTTTAGCCTCCTGTATTAGGACGTTTCTGGCGGCTTCAATGCCTAGAGTTTTGGCTATCTCATGCACGTTGTTTGTTGTCGTTCTCGTGGTGTCAACACCATAGACTTCTAAAACTTTGGGGAGGTTAGAGCCGTCTGTCCTTATAACCCATTCGCCCTGCTCTTCAGTGACCAAAACCCGCTTTATACCTGGAACACCCTTAATGTAGAAGGATGAGACCTTATCCAGAAGCCTTTTTAAGGCTTCAGGTTTTTTGGGTTTCACGTGGATACGATTTCCAGTTATTTTCACAGTGCAGTTTGCAATCTTCACCTTATCTTTAAGCTCCTGTATTGTTACGCCTCTGTCCTCCATCATAGTCTTGTTTAACTCGACAACTATTTCGCCGCGCACTGGGTCTTGGTATATAGCTTGTGCAATATCCTCGATGGTTGTGTAAAGGATGTTTCTTGCTATTTTAACAGCGGCTTCCCTGCTTTTTCGGTGCTTCTCATTTAGGTAGATTACCATTATAGGTGTTGATGGAACCCTCCTCGCGTCAACAATTTCTATGAGCCTAGGCAAGCCTAAGGTTACGTTCTGCTCCCTAACACCAGCATAGTGGAATGTTCTAAGGGTCATCTGGGTGCCGGGCTCACCTATAGACTGGGCTGAAACTATGCCAACGGCTTCACCGGGCTCCATTAAGGCGCGTTTATAGTGCTCCACCGTAAACTCTATAGCTTTGTCAACACCCTCCTTGCTGAGCTTAGCCTCTGTTAGGCTCTGCTTAAGCTCACTTATCAACAATGGCGTGAGTTGATCTTCAACCTCCTTAAGCTTCTCCTTAATGTATTCTGGGGGTGCCGACTTGCCCTTTTCCATGCCGATTCTTATCTGCTCAACCAAGCGGCTCACGTTTACAGCCTTCCCATGGTCGCTTTTAGCCGGGTCAACTCCGTCCTCGCCATACTTGAACTGGATTATGTCACCTGTTGAGCTTCTAACGGTTCCATCATATTCTAGGCGCAGATGCTCAAGCGCGTTGATTAGGCGTCTCTGCATGTAGCCGCTCTGCTGTGTCCTAACAGCCGTGTCAACAAGACCTTCTCTCCCACCCATAGCATGGAAGAAAAACTCTATGGCGTCTAAGCCCTTCTGATATGAAGAGTAGACAAAACCCCTTGCCTTAGGAGATGGGTCGCCGAACTTGAAGTGGGGCAGCGTTCTGCCCAAATAGCCCCGCATTATCCTTTTTCCACGCACAGCTTGCTGTCCCACACACGCGCTCATCTGTCCAATGTTTAGGCTTGAACCCCTCGCCCCTGTTCTCGTCATTACTATGCCAGAATTCTCTAGGGTGAAGTCTTCATCAGCGATTTTTCCAGCTTCGTCTCTGGCTTTAGCCAACTCGTTCATAACGTAAATTTCAAATGAATCTTCAAGGGTTTGTCCAGGAAGTCTAGGCAATGTGCCGTCGCGGTAACTTTTTATAAGCTCTTCGATTTTCTTTTCAACCTTCTCCATTATCCTCTTTATTTTCGCTTCAGCCTGCGGGGAAAGCACAAGCTCGTCATAGGAGTATGAGAAGCCCCTCATAGTTATGAAGAGTTTCAAAAGCCTCGTAATCCTGTTTATAAACTCGCGTCCAGCAGCTGTTCCATAATCCTTAATTATTCTATGCAAAAAGCTTTCAGACTGTTCTGCGCCTATAGCCTTTCTGTCAATTACACCGCATAGGAGTTGGCCGTTCTTGACAACAACGTAGGCGTCGTAGGGGCATTCCTCTTTTAGGCATTTGGTGCATCCCCGACAGGTGTTTGCCTTCAAAACATAGTTTAAGTCTTTGGGAAGAAATAGGCTGAAGATTTGTTTGCCACTCCAAATGGGCTGAGGCTCTTTAATCTGGGGTTCAGGCAGTGGTCCCTCATATCCAGCAGCAATTAAAAGTCTACTTACTTCATCTTTTGTTAGGTAATTGGATTTTCTGGTGAAAAGGTATGCGGCTGTTATAAAATCTCTGATAGCCCCAATTATTGGACCGCCAAAGCGTGGCGAAAGGATTTGGTCTTGAACCTGCATGAGTAAGCGAGCTTCCGTTTGGGCCTCTTCGCTTTGGGGTATGTGAAGGTTCATTTCGTCCCCGTCAAAGTCGGCGTTGTATGGCGGACAAACACAAAGATGAAGCCTAAAAGTCTTGTAGGGCAGGACTCTAACATAATGCGCCATAATAGACATTCTGTGAAGAGACGGCTGCCTATTGAAAATGGCTATGTCGCCATTTCTTAGGTGACGTTCAACAATGTAGCCTGTCTCTAACGCTTCTGCAATCTTCTCCCTATCCGTGACAAACTCAAGCCTTATCCGCTTTCCGTCTGGACGAATTATGTATAGGGCTCCAGGATATTTTGAAGGGCCATTTATGACCAGTTTTCGCATTTCCTCAATGTTCCATGTAGTTACTTTTTCTGGAACTGAAAGCCTCATAGCAACCTCTAGGGGTACGCCCACCTCGCTGATGTCTAGGTTTGGGTCTGGAGAAATTACTGTTCGGGCCGAGAAGTCAACACGTTTTCCGGAAAGATTGCTTCTGAACCTCCCCTCCTTGCCTTTAAGCCTTTGAGACAGCGTTTTAAGGGCTCTTCCAGAGCGGTGTCTAGCTGGCGGTATACCTGAAGCCTCGTTGTTGAAGTATGTCGTTACATGATATTGGAGAAGCTCTGACAAGTCTTGAATTATGAGGGTGGGTGCGCCAGCCTCCATGTTCTCTTTTAGCCTCTGGTTTATGCGGATTATGTCCACAAGTTTATGGGTTAGGTCATCCTCTGAGCGTATGCCAGACTCGAGGGTTATTGATGGACGCACATATACTGGTGGAACTGGCAAGACTTGGAGAACCATCCATTCGGGGCGGGCTGTTTTAGGGTCAAAGCCTAGAAGCTCTAAATCATCGTTTGGTATGCGTTCAAGCCTCTCCCTAACCATGCTGGGCGTTAGGGGTTGGGAACCGCTTTCAGGGATTTCTTCACTGAATTTGGTAGGTTTCTCGAAGGTTATCTTATACTGGGGAGCATTACAGTGGGGACATGTTTTGGCTCTAATCTCCTGGATTATCCTCTTGAAAACTTCGTCTGGAACTGTTCCAAGAAGCTGTCGGGTTCTTTCAATTCTGGCCCTCAGCTTTTTTACAGCGTCCTCCGGAAGCAGAATTCTTCCGCAGTTTCTGCATGTAACCCTCAGAAGGTCATATATTATTTTTGCAAATTCTATGTGGATTATTGGAACGGCAAGCTCTATGTGCCCGAAGTGTCCCGGACAGCGTATAGCCGTGTTGCCGCATGTCTTGCACCTTTGTCGCGGCTCTAGGGTTCCGAGGCGCCCATCCATAAGCCCAGCTGTTATTGGGGCACCATCCTCATCGTAAGTGTCTGGCGTTTGGATTTCAACAACCGATAGTTTGCGTATTTCCTGAGGTGAAAGTAAGCCGAAACGAATTTCATCAACAACTTTATGGGCTACTTCCTCAACTGCCGCCATTTTAAGCCCTCTCCTTAAGCTTCAATTTAGGCGCTATACAGAGGCTCATCAACTCTTGGAGGAGAAGCTTAAAAGCGTAGGAAACTATTACAGGCGAGATTTTCGCCTTGTCTTCGCATATTCTGCAAACATACTTTCGCTGTTTAAGGTCATAATAGGATATGTAGCCACAATTCTCACAGACATAGAGCGTATACTTATCCGACTCCTCCAGAAGCCTATCGCGGAGGAGCATGGCGGCGCCATGTCCTATTAGGCAGTCTCTCTCCATTTCGCCGAAGCGTAGTCCGCCTCCGCGGGCTCTTCCCTCTGTTGGCTGCCTTGTTAACATTTGCACTTGTCCTCTGGCTCTAGCGTGGATTTTGTCTGCAACCATGTGGTGGAGCTTCTGGTAGTAGACTATGCCAACGAAAACGTCTGCCACAAACTTTTCGCCTGTCACGCCGTTGTAGAAGACTTCTTTCCCGGTGTGGCTGAAACCAAGCTTTATTAGGGCTTTTCTTAGGTCTTCCGCGTTCTCGTTTGAGAATGGCGTACCATCCACTGGTTTTCCTCTCATGGCTGCAACCTTGCCAGCTATGGATTCTATGAACTGCCCAATAGTCATTCTCGACGGAATGGCATGGGGATTAATTATAATGTCTGGGACTATGCCGTCTTCTGTGAAGGGCATATCCTCTTGGGGCACAATAAGCCCTATAACGCCTTTCTGTCCGTGGCGGGATGCAAACTTGTCGCCAAGCTCTGGGATTCTCTGGTCTCTAACCCTAACCTTTACGAGTTTGCTTCCTTCTCCGGATTCTGTTATGAAGACTGCGTCAACTATGCCTGTCTCTGATGGACGCATGTCAACGGATGTATCCCGCATTGATGGACCTTTAACCTCAAACTCTTTGTATTCTTCAAGGAACCTCGGTGGGCTTGTTCTACCGATTAGAACGTCTCCGCCGGCGACTTGGGCTTCTAGGCTTATTATTCCGTCCGGCTCTAAAAGCCTATAATACTGTTCTCCTCTGAAGCCTCTTATTCCAGGCTCTGGGATGACAAACTTGTCTTTTAGTCCTCCCATATATTGGCGGCATTCAGCCTCATAAATACGGTAGAAGGTGGAACGTCCTAAGCCCCTCTCTATTGAGGCTTTGTTGAATATTAGGGCGTCCTCCATGTTATAGCCTTCATAAGATAGGACTGCCACTATGCAGTTCTGCCCTGATGGGCGAAGCTTGTAGCCCATAACTTCCATTAGGGCTGTTTCAACAAGCGGTGTTTGGGGATAATGGAGTATATGCGCTCTTGAATCAACACGTAGTGGGAAGTTTGTTGCGAAAATGCCGAGGGCCTGTTTTGCCATAGCCGCCTGATAAGAGTTGCGGGGAGACTGATTATGCTCCGCATACGGTATTGTTGAAGCGCAAATTCCAAGAATCGTGTGAGTTGCAATTTCTAGATGTGTGTGTTCCGAGGTTAGTTCTTCAGCACTTATGGCTACGTAGGCGTTTTCCTCTTCCTCAGCATCCAAATATTCGATTATACCGTTTTTAACGAGGTCTTCCCAAGACCATTCGCCCCGGGCAATCTTTTCTATGTGTTCTGGCTGAAGTTTTAGAACACCGTTTTCAACTATTATGAGGGGGCGTCTAACCCTCCCCTCGTCGCAGTTGACGTATATCTCCTCCCTTTCGCTATGCTCCTTTGAGAAGTATGCAATGTTAACTTCTGTTGAGATTTCTCCCATGCGTCGGCGCTGCCTAAACTCTTGGACAATCTTTTCTGGTGTTGCACAGTAGCCAACAATGGTTCCGTCGACAAAGACTTTTGCCCCATAACGCTTCAGAGTTTCATTTGCCTCATAAACTGGTGTGACACCCATGCTAAACAAGATTTGCTTGATCTTCTCCGGGTTTACGCCGACAGATATGGATGCGGATAAAGCAAGGTTCTTGACCAAGCCGCAGTTTGAGCCCTCAGGGGTCTCGTTTGGGCATAAGCGTCCCCAGTGGGTGGAATGCAGGTCCCTAGCCTCAAAGTTTGGTTGGCTTCTGCTAAGCGGGGACTGGAGTCTCCGCAGATGGCTTAGGGTTGAAAGGTAATTTGTCCTATCGAGAAGCTGGGTTACACCAACACGCCCTCTTCCCCAATTGCCTGTGGCGAGCGCATGCTGGAGCCTCTCAGTTATTATTCCTGGACGCACAGCAGCTGAAACCGTGATTATTGGTCCTTTGACGCCTATCCTTTCAAGCTGGTATTTTATGTCGCGGACCAAATTTCTGAAGGCCACACGGAATAAGTCCGCCAGAAGCGGTCCAGCCAGCCTCAAACGTTTGTTTTTGAAGTGGTCTTTGTCATCGGGTTTCCGCCTTCCAAGTTTAAGCTCAATAACTTTGCAGGCCATTTCACCTAGAAATATGGCTTTTTCCCGTCGGGTTTGGCTTGTCCTCCCCAAGTGGGGTAGGAAGTTTTTGTCTATGGCTACCTCAGCCTTTTGAATTCTGTACTCTTCAACTTGCCCGTGGGCTACACGGTTTCCAATATATACTATTGCGTCTTTAACTGTGTCGACGCCAACAGCCTTCTCGAAGGACGGTTCCAGCTCGTTTTGTATCTCCTCATCTAGGGAAACAGCCTCGGCAATCTCTTTATCAGACTCTAACCCAAGGGCGCGCATAACAATGACGAAAGGAACTTCTGTTGGCACTCCAGGCATTGTCACGTATAAGGCGCCGTCAGACTTCATTTTCAACTCTATCCTCGCCCTGAAGCCGACCGTTGTGGAGAAAAGTTTTGCTTGATAAACTGGTGTGGCGCCCTTCTCGTCTATGTCCACGATGATGCGGTTTGGAGCCAAATCCTCCATAGCTACAATAACACGTTCAGAGCCGTTAACTATGAAGTAGCCGCCTGAGTCGTCGGGGTCCTCGCCAACAGCTATTAATTCTTCACGGGAAAGCTGTGACAAGAAGCACAGTTTAGACTTGAGCATCACGGGGATGTTGCCAATAAAAACAAGTTCTGTGTCCTGTTCTCTGCCGTCCACAACCGGTGTCATTTCAAGGGCTATCGGCGCCGCATAAGTTAAATTGCGAAGTCTAGCCTCTATTGGGTAGATTTCATGTTTTGTGCCGTCAACCTCTGTAACGTATGGGCCGCTTATCCTTGTCTGTGGGTCTATTATCCAAACTTGTCCGAGCTTAACAGTGTATGGGCATTCTGGAACTTCTATTGGGATCTCGCCAACCTCATCTATAACCTCTTGTAAGCCGTGGTCTATGAACTCGTTATAGGAGTCTAAGTGCTGGCGGACAAGCCCCTTCTCTTTGAAGAAAGCCTTTAACAGCGTGTTCACATCTTCTTTTGAAAGTTTAACCATTATGGATTACCCCCGCACTTTTACTTTTAATTTGACAATAGATGGGTGAACGTGGTGCGGTTTCCTCAAACTTTTAATTTCCTCCGCTTTTGGATCATCCAGTTTAAAAAGTCTCCACTATATTGAAGCTAAACACGTAAAACTGCACAGCTCACTAATAAACTTTTTTGTGGACAACTTCATGCTACAAGCCCCTTCTGCCGAGGAAACAGCATCTATTGGGCTTTTTCCAACTTAATAGAAAGCTCGCCCCTCTAGTTTCCGTTTTTAAGTTTCAAGTGCAGTCGGTAAGCTTAAATCCCCTTATCCGTTCTTTGAAAAATGGGCGGCGGTAGCCAAGCCAGGTCAAAGGCGGAGGACTCAAGATTGGTGTTTAGAAGGCTAACCCCCTATGAGCCATCCTCTCCCGTAGGGGTTCGCCGGTTCAAATCCGGCCCGCCGCACCACAGCCCTTTTAAGCGTCTAAACTTTGCATGTGAAAATGTCCGTTAAGAGTTCGCCGTGCCAAATTTTACGGTCTTCAATTACGGCGACTTTGGCGTTTTCTGCTGCTTCCCTAAACCTTTTTGAAGCTGCTGTTATTATAACTAGGGTTGCTTCTGGAAATTTTGACCTTAACGCTTTAAGGAAGCTTTCATATAGTTTTCTTACACCT
>Ga0209225_1000143_pt1 | contig 83184 bp, 89 predicted proteins | sample WasSprMetagenome_FD_184732 | JGI IMG/M metagenome (GOLD analysis project Ga0209225, IMG submission 184732) | Sulfidic aquatic microbial communities from Washburn Spring, Yellowstone National Park, USA - WS (SPAdes) (version 3) | ecosystem: Environmental > Aquatic > Thermal springs > Hot (42-90C)... | reverse complement strand
CAAACTGTTCAGAAAGAGGAAATAGAGGTGCCGATGTTTTATGCCGGGGATGGTGCGGCCGCCGGGATTTGAACCCGGGTCGCCGGCTCGGGAGGCCGATGTCCTACCAGGCTAGACTACGGCCGCTAGGGCAAGAGGAAGATTGATGGCTTAAACTTTTAATCATTACTCCTCTAATTGGCTGTGGAGGTTTGTGTTTGGTGGAACATGTTAAGTCCAATGTATATTTTTGGCAGGGGAGCGAGGCGTGTGCTGAAGCTGCCGTTCTTGCGGGTTGCCGTTTTTTCGCTGGGTATCCCATAACGCCGGCTACTGAAATTGCTGAGCACTTGTCGAGGCGTCTGCCTCAAGTGAGTGGCGTAGCCATTCAGATGGAGGATGAAATTGCCTCCATTGGGGCTGTTATTGGCGCTAGTTGGGCTGGTGTGAAGGCTATGACTGCGACGTCTGGACCTGGCTTTAGTCTTATGCAGGAGAGCATTGGATACGCGTTTATAACTGAGACGCCTTGCGTGATTGTTGATGTGCAAAGGGTTGGACCTGGCACTGGTCAAGCTACGAAGTGTGCGCAAGGTGATGTTATGCAGTCTCGTTGGGGGACTCATGGCGACTATTCGGCCATTGTGCTTTCGCCAAACTCGGCACAGGAAATGTTCACCCTAACCATTAGAGCCTTCAATCTTGCTGAGAAATACCGCACGCCTGTGATTCTTCTATCCGACGAGGTTACGGCTCACATGCGTGAGAAGGTTGTTGTGCCGCCTGTGGAAACCTTGGAGATTGTTAATAGAAGAAAGCCTAAGCCCGGTGAAAAAGCCTTTTTCGGCATTGAAGAGGTCCCACCGATGCCGGCTGTAGGCGAAGGGTTTAATGTGGCTGTTACAGGCTCAACCCACGACGAGTATGGAATAAGGTTTACTTCGGATCCGCTTGTTCATAGGCGGCTTGTGGAAAGGCTGAACAAGAAAATTCAAAACCATGTGGACGAGATTGCGGAAGTAGAGTGTTTCAACCTTGAGAACTGTGAAGTAGGGGTGGTTGCTTACGGGTGCACTTCACGAGCCGTTTACGACGTGGTTGAAGAAGCTAAGGCGAAAGGTTTGAAGGTGGGTTATGTGAGACTTAAAACCCTTTGGCCTTTTCCAGACGAAGCCGTCCAGAAGCTTGCAGAAACAGCTAGCAAAATAATAGTTCCGGAAATGAACCTGCGCCAAATATTCTTTGAAGTGAAAAGAGCTGTGGGGGGCAGGGCGAAGGTTGTCCCCTTGAACAAGATTGGTGGCGGAGAGCTTATTACGCCGGATGAATTACTTGCCAAGATTTTAGAGGAGGCTGAAGGGGATGGCTGAGGCTTTCTCTGTTAAAAGGTATCTTAGAGACTTGAGATTGCCGTTTTGCCCGGGGTGCGGCGCCTTCACGGTGATAAACGCTTTCTTAAGGGCTGTTTATGAGCTGGGATATGAGGATCTGCGTGGTTTTGTGTTTTGCAGTGGAATTGGTTGTTCTTCTTGGATTTCTTCGCCATACTTTATGGCTGATTCAATTCACACCCTTCATGGAAGGAGTATACCGGTGGCGACTGGCGTGAAGCTTATGCGTCCCGACCTTAACGTTGTTGTTTTCGGCGGGGACGGCGACATTGTTGGCATAGGCTTAAGCCACTTTGTGCACGCTGCCAGACGCAATCTCGATGTTCTTGTGATAATGGTTAACAACATGGTTTACGGAATGACGGGTGGACAAGTGGCGCCCACGACACCTTTCAAAGCGAAGACAACCACAACGCCCTATGGTAGTTTCGAATATCCATTGGACGCTGTTAGGCTGGCGGTTGCGGCTGGTGCGAATTATGTGGCGCGTTGGACAACAGCCCACCAGAACGAGCTTAAAGAAGCCGTGAAAAAGGCGTTGCAGCTTAAAGGGTTCCGTTTCATCGAGGTTGTAAGCCAGTGTCCCACAGCCTTCGGGAGACGCGTCGGCTTTAAAAATGCTTGGGAGATGATCAAATGGTTTAGGGAGAACTCCATAATGCTGGAGCAAGCCAAAAACCTAGACGAGGAAGACTTGGCGACAAGAATAGTTGTCGGCGAGTTTGTTCAGAGGCAGAGACCAACCCTAACGGAGACCCTTTACGCCACAATAAGGGAGGCGCAGAAGATTGGGCAGAGTTGAAGTGAGAATATGTGGGCTTGGCGGGCAAGGCGTGGTTCTGACTGGGCAAATTCTTGGCAAGGCCGCGGTTTATGACGGATGGAATGCTGTGCAGACTCAAAGTTATGGAGCTGAAGCCAGAGGCACCACAGCCAAAAGCGAAGTGATAATATCCGCCAGTCCAATAGGGTTTCCAATGGTTAGGAAATGTGACATATTAGTCGCCATGAGCCAAGAAGCTCTAGACAAAAACGTTAATGACTTGAAGGAAGGCGGTTTCTTGTTAATTGATGGTGAAATTGTTAAAAGTGTGCCTAGAATAAACGCGAAGGTCTACGCTGTGCTGGCAGCAAAAATCGCCGAAGAAAACTTTTGGGATTCCCTTTACGCGAACATGGTGATTTTAGGCGCTTTGAACAAGTTGACAAATTTGGTTAGAGACGAGTCTGTGGAAAAAGCCATAGCGGAAACTGTGCCCAAAAGCACCGTTGCCATAAACGTGCAAGCATATAGAAAAGGGAAGGGTTCAGAGGCAAAATTGTTATTTTCATAAGGATGTTAATGTAAGCATAGCCCAGATAGAGGAATCATGTTGAGAAGGGAGACAACCTACGCTGCTGTTGGCGTTGATAGAGAGTTGAGGGCTGAAGCTAAGAAAGCTTTGCGTTTTCTACGGCGCACTTATAGCTTCAGCCGCTACGGCGAAATTGTTCAGCTTCCTTTCGGCAACGTTTTTCCTTTCCGCGGGGACTGCTACCTAGACCTTGTAATTGAAGGTGTCGGCACGAAGGTTCTTGTCGCCCAGTTGGCCGACAAATATGACATGATTGGTGTTGACGGCGTAGCTATGGCTGTTAATGACGTTATACGCTCCGGCGCCACACCATTGGCGGTGGCTGACAACATCCACGCACAGGTTTCAGACCCCGTTTTAGTTAGTGAGTTGATGAAGGGAATAGCCAAAGGTGCCGTTGAAGCCGAATGTGTTGTGCCAAGCGGGGAAATAGGCGACGTGGCGGAACTGATTAAAGGTTTAGCCGAGGGAAAGGGCTTTGACATGGTTTTCGCCGCCATAGGCGAAGTTTCAAAAGACAAAATTATCACTGGCAGAGACGTTAAACCGGGCGACATAATCATTGGGCTTCGAAGTTCTGGAATCCACAGCAACGGTGTAACCCTCGCCAGAAAAGTCTTGTTCAAACAGTGGGGCGGCAAATATGAACCCTTTGATGTTCCAGAACCGCTTGAGCGGGAACTTGTTTATGAGGTTTTGGAACCAACGAAAATCTACGTTAAGCCATTTTTGAGAGTTGCCGAGCGTGTAAGGGTTAAGGCGGCGGTGCACATAACTGGAGACGCCTATATGAAGTTTAATCGCTTAACCCTTTTCTCGAAAGGCATAGGCTTCGAGTTCAACAATTTTAAGCCCCAGCCAATTTTCAACTTGATTCAGAAAACCGCCTTGGAGCTTGGAGGCGCAATATCCGACGAGGAGATGTTTAAAACCTTCAACATGGGTTGGGGTTTTGCATTAATAGTTGACAAAACAGACAAAGACGAGGCTCTTGACATTTTGGAGAAGGCGAAGGTGCACGCGGAGGAAATAGGCCGTATAACAAGAACCAGGGGTATCCGAATCCTCTACAAGGGTAAACGGATCGTTTTGAAATAGCCCCCTAATTTTGCGTTGCTGGTGGTGAAAGTGTTTAAATCTTCTTGTATCAGAGATTAGCCTATGAAGTTTCGTTTGAAAGTTGAAGTTGGCTTAAAACCCGGACACAGCGATCCGGAAGGCGAAACCACAGCCCGTCTGCTTAGAGAGCTTGGGTACCGAGTTGACGGGGTTAACGTTAGTAAAGTGTACACAATTCTTCTTGAGGCGAATTCGAAGGATGAAGCCCTTGCAAAGGTTGATGAGATGTGTAGGCGGCTTTTAGCCAACCCCACAAAGGACAATTACACGATTGTTGTTGAGGAAGCGAAATGACAAGCCTTTACATTCGCAGAGACACCCCTTTCCCGCTTTACGAAATAAACCTCTTGAAGGCTTCGGACCGGCAGCTTTTGGACGTAAGCCGAGAACTTGGTTTAGGCTTAAATCTTCAAGAAATGAAAGCCTTACAGCACTATTTTAGGCGGCTTGGCAGAAACCCCACAGACGTGGAGCTTCAAACTTTTGGGCAAACATGGTCGGAGCACTGTTTCCACAAAACTTTCAAAGGTATAGTAAAGTTCAATGGGAGGGAGATTGACAGCCTTTTCAAAACCTACATAATGAGAGCGACAAAAGAAATCAACGCCAAATGGTGTTTCTCTGTTTTTGAGGACAACGCTGGCATAATACGTTTTGAACGCGACTATGGAGTAGCCGTTAAAGTTGAAACCCACAACCACCCATCTGCCATAGAGCCCTTCGGCGGAGCAGCCACCGGAGTGGGCGGCGTGATTCGCGACATTTTAGGCGTCTGGGCAGACCCCATTGCGTGTACAGACGTTTTAGGTTTTGGTCCACTGGACTACCCGTATGAGAGGCTTCCGCCGGGTGTAAAGCATCCCAAATACATTTTCATGGGCGTTGTAGCCGGCATAGGGCATTATGGCAACAACATGGGCATCCCAACGGTGAATGGCGCCATATACTTTGACGAAAGCTACGTTGGAAATGTCGTTGTTTACTGTGGCTGTGTGGGGCTTTTGCCGCTGAGAAAGTTTAGGCGAAGCGCTAAGCCCGGCGACGTTATAGTTTTAGCTGGGGGGAGAACCGGACGGGATGGAATTCACGGCGTGACTTTTGCGTCTGCTGAGCTTACTGAGAAGTCGGAGGAGATTTCAAGGCCGGCTGTGCAGATTGCAAATCCCATTGAGGAAGAAAAGCTTAAGAGGGCTGTTATTGCCATTCGCGATTTGGAGCTTGCTTCGGCTATAACCGATCTTGGCGGTGGGGGGCTTTCTTCTGCTGTTGGAGAAACAGCCAAGAGATTCAACTGTGGCGCTATTGTTCATCTTGAAAGGGTTCCGTTGAAATATCCGGGGCTTGCACCATGGGAAATCTACATCTCAGAGTCTCAAGAACGGATGCTTTTGGCTGTTCCGCCCGAAAACCTCAACAGAGTTTTAGAAATTTTCCAAAGCGAGGATGTTGAAGCCACAGCCATAGGCAAATACACAAGCGACAGGGTTCTCCGCATATTCTACATGGATGTAAAGATTGCAGAGATAGACATCCCCTTCCTCTTTGAGCCTCCAAGGGCTGTGCGCACCGCCGAATACATCTTGCCAAGACTGGAAGAACCAGAATTTCCAGAACCGGAAAACTTGACGGAAGTATTGATGCGTTTGCTGGCTTCACCGAACATTGCCAGCCGGGAAAGTGTTGTACGAACCTATGACCACGAGGTTAAGGGCAACACTGTTCTCAAGCCCTTGCACGGCGAGTATGGTGGGCCAAACGACGCTGCTGTTTTGAAGCCGCTTAAAGATTCTTGGAGAGGCTTAGCCATCTCGTGTGGCATGAACCCAAACTATGGGCGCATAGACCCATATTGGATGGCAGCCTCAGCCATAGACGAAGCGGTAAGAAACAATGTGGCTGTGGGCGGCCGCAGAATCGCTTTGCTTGACAATTTCACTTGGGGCAACCCTGAAAAACCGGATAGGCTTGGCAGCCTCGTAAGGGCTTGTGAGGCTTGTTACCGTTTCGCCAAAGCTTTCAGAACACCTTTCATATCTGGAAAAGACAGCCTATACAACGAGTCTCCAGCAGGCCCTGTGACGCCGACTCTATTGATAACAGCCGTAGGGGTTGTTCCAGACATCCGCATAACCGTTTCATTGGACGTTAAGGCGCCCGGAGACAGCATATATCTTGTCGGGAAAACCTACAAAGAGCTTGGAGGCTCGGAATATTATAGGCTGATGGGTTTTCTTGGAAAAACCGTGCCGAAAGTTCGCCCAACACAAGCGAGAAAGACTTTCCGCGCCATTACAAGGGCCATTGACATGGGGCTTATAAGTGCCTGCCACGACTTATCTGAGGGCGGTTTGGCCGTGGCGGCAGCTGAAATGGCTTTTTCCGGCGGCTATGGCATGGAGCTTGACTTGAAGGGGGTTCCAGCCCAAAAAGTTAGGCGAAACGATTTCCTTTTGTTCTCGGAGTCCAACAGCCGCTTTCTTGTGGAAGTTCCAAGCGGCTGCGAGCAAGACTTTGAGGCTTTGATGAAAGGCGTTGCCCACGCGAGGATCGGCCAAGTCTGCGGAGAGGCAAGGCTCTGCATTTATGGTTTAAATGGCGATGTTGTTGTAGACGCGTCTTTAGGCGAATTGTTGAGGGCTTGGAAAAGTTTTCTAGAAGAGGTGTGAAGCCTCATGAAGCGTGAAGAAATCCATGTCTGCATTTTGCGTGTGGGCGGAACCAACTGCGACGTTGAAACCCAAACAGCCTTTGAGGCTTTGGGCGTTAAAGCCGAAATACTGCATGCAAACGAAATAGTTAAAAAGCGAAACCTCATGGACTACGACGTCCTAATTTTTCCCGGAGGCTTTTCTTTCGGAGATTATGTGAGGGCCGGAGCCATATGGGCGAAGTGGCTTGTCGCAAAAATCGGCAAAGAACTGGAAGCCTTCGTCAACGAAGGCCGCCCAATCCTCGGCATTTGCAACGGTTTCCAAGTGCTTGTTGAGGCTGGCCTCCTTCCAGCTTTTGATGGCATAACCCCCTATCCGGAGGCTGCTCTAGCCACGAACCATCCGCCGGGATATCATTGCCGCTGGGTCTACCTAAAACATGAAAACCATGGGAAATGCGTGTTTACATGTAAAATTCCAAAGGGCAAGGTTTTGCGTATGCCCGTCGCCCACGCTGAAGGGCGTTTCCTGTTTCCCAAAGAAAAGGAAAGGCGGTGTTTAGAGAGGCTTTACGAGAACGACCAGCTTGTTTTCCGCTACTGCGACAAGGGTGGAAATTACGCCAACGGCGTTTACCCAACAAACCCGAACGGCTCGTTCCATGACATAGCTGGAATTTGCAATCCTGAAGGCACAGTTTTCGGTTTGATGCCCCATCCGGAAAGGGCGTTTTTCTGGTGGCAGCAGCCCGACTGGACTAGGCAGACACTTATGCCTTTCCACGGAGATGGAAAACTAATCTTCGAAAGCCTAATCACATATCTGGAAAAGAAGTTTTAAGCTCCTCTAGACGCGGCAGCCCAGCCCGGGCGCCCATCTTCATTATACACCTTGAAGCCACAAAGTTGCCAAGTTTCCCGCACTCTTTTAGGCTTTTGTTGTTTAGCAAGCCGTAAAGGAAGCCAGCGCAGAAGGCGTCGCCTGCGCCGGTTGTGTCCACAACTTCCACTTTAAAAGCTTCAACGTGGTGTTTTTCCTCGCCGTTTGTGACGTAGCATCCGCGGCTGCCGAGCTTAACGGCAACTATCTTCACCCCTATTTGAAGCATTTTTTCAGCTCCAGCCTCATAGTCCTTCTCTCCCGTCAGCAGCGCCAGTTCCTTCGCGTTTGGCATAAAAACAGAACATCTGCCAATTATGGGTTTAAGCCTTTCAAGACCTTTTCTGGCGTATAGTTCGCCGGGGTCTAAGCTAACTTTCACGTGTTCGGGGAGACTCTCCACAAGTTTTTTCTGGGCTTCGAAGGATTTTTCTCCAACGAAGGATGTTAAATGGAGAAAAGTGGTTTTGAAGGCGTAATCCTTGTTGATTTCCTTAAAATCTATGGTGTCGTTTACACCCGGATCCACGTATAGGGCGCGTTCACCCCTCTGGTCTACAAAGCCCATAACAACGCCGCTGCGCCCACTCCTAGCCCTTATAACACCTTTAGTGTCAACGCCTTCCCTGCGAAAATCTTCGACGAGCATTTTGCCCTCCCGGTCATTTGCAACCTTTCCGATAAAGCCCACCTTGCAGTCGAGCCTCGCCAGTCCCACAATGGTGTTCGCTGCTGAGCCGCCGCAGGATTCTTTGCAGCTTATGACAAAGCCTTCTTCGTCTGGACCGGCTATCCTGTTAACTCTATAGAGTTTGTCCACGTTTAGGGCGCCGAAGCCCACCACATCGAAGAGGCGTTTCATGGAAACAGCTCACGCAAGTAAATCTTGTATTCGCCAAGTTTTCCGCCATAATTCCCGGCGGAAACTTTCACAACGCCTTTAACAGTTAAGGCAGCCTCTATGCCAGCCTTCATGGCTTTTTTGACGGCTTCGAGGGAAACTCCATTGATCACGATTTCCGGAATATAGTTTACGCCCTCCGGAACTTTGGATTCTTTGCCTAAACGGTTCTTCAGAGAAGGGCAATAGGGATGGTTTGTGGTGGGGCCTATCCATGGAAAACGGGTTTCAGGCTTCGAGCCGGCGGAGCACACTTCAAAAGGCGTGACCACACCCTCCACTTTGTGGATGGCTTCAAGGGCTTTCGCTCCGGCCTCTTTAACCGCCTCTTTTGTTTGGCACATTATCCAAAAGTTTGCGCCCATGACGCCCCGCCCATAGCCCAAAAAACGCTCTATAACAAAGTCTGGAACCATTATTGGCACAATAATCACCTCGCGTTCAAAACGGGTTTCTGTCCACTCGTAGCCATCCCCGCAGTGGCCAACTCGCTCCATCATGTCAATCTTGCCCAAAGCGTTCGGCAAAGCATCAAAAACCGCCGTGAAAGGCTTCACAAGAATGTCTTGCCTAATCCGGTAGGAGAGTTCAATTTCAAACTTTTTAAGGGAGTCTGAAAAAGGCTTTTTGGGGTCTATTCCACCCCAAAACTGAAGCATCACGCCTTTACGGTCGTCCGGTGTCTCCTCTTTGCTTAGCCACTTTTCTATTCCGCCCTCAATTCTCCCAATAACTATGGATGGTGTGGCGGTTGCGTGTAAGGCGGCTTTCCGCAAGGTTTCATCATCGTCAGCCGTAACAATTACACGGCAGTAAACGCCCTCAAAAGCCTCAGCGTAAGTGTCCTCTATACGTTTTTCTTTCGTCAAAGCGATTCTCTCCAGCATCGTGTTGGGGTTTATTCTACTTTGTTGATTTCAGCTATTAAATCTTCAACCTTAATGTATGCCAAACATAACTCGTAGCGGTCTTCTCCCAAGGGAACTTGGTACAAGTGGTAGAACACACCATCGACAATTAGGCTTGTTGAGCCCGAAGGCAATTCACTGTAGTTTTCATCTCGGAAGAAGTTTTTCTTCGCAATGTTCCAATATTTGAGGTCTTCTGACGAGTATAAGTCATAGCCTCTTCCGTTGTATATTCCCACAAGCATGTACCATTTTGAATTTAGATAGAACAGTGTTGGATTTTCAAGGGTGCCCGTCACCGCAATTTTAGTGTAGTTCCATTTTGTTCCAAGGTTTTTGGCTGTTGCTAAATGCATTTCGTATTTGGCGGCTGATATCAGCATGTAATAGACGTCATCCACTTTCACTATGTATGGGTCCCAGCCCAGGTTTGGGGAGAGAATCTCTGGCATGTTTTCTATCGTTAAGTATCCATGGTCTGCGAACTCTGATGGGCTGTTAATGTCTGTTCCAATGGCTAGTCCAAGCCTTGCAAGGCGAATGTCTATATCAACCGTGTTTTTCCAGTCGCTGTAATAGAGGTAAAATTTTCCATCGTCCGGGTTGTATATGCAGTAGGGCGCTATCTTTCCGTCCATTGATGTTGGCGTAAAACCAACAAAAGTGTAGGAGCGTAAATCCTTGGTTTTTATGACACCGGTCAGCCATGCGCCATCTGTTTTGAAAAACGATGCCACAATGTAATAGAAGCCTTGAGAGTCTCTGAAAACTCTATGGTCTGGGTACCGCACGAACTCCGGGTCTTTTATGCCGCGTATTTCTTGAACCGGCAATGTTATGGCGCCGCAGTAAACCCACTTTGTTTTTTCTTTTTCCTCCTCTTTGACCTCTTTTGTTGATAAAAATTGAAATGCCGCAACTGTTGCAACTACAATGATGGAGATTGCGATTACAATTATAATCTCATGTTTGATCTTGCTGAGCAGGTTCAAAAATTATCCAAGCCTTCCTATGGCTTCTCCTCTTACGCTTTTTCTGAAACTTGTGCTTTCTTTTATCAGCTTATCTAAGTTCTCTTTTTTAACAATTTCAACCGTTGGCAAAGTGGCTCCATGTGCTTCCCAAAAAAGGTTTTTTAATTGCTGGTTTATGTCAAGGCCTTTAAGCGCGTTAATGTTCCAAGCTTCTGCAAGTTTTATCACGCCTTCTCTGCCTTGTTTGCAGAAAACCTCTGTTAGCACCGCGGTGACTAGGGCTTTATCCGCCATGACGGCGATTTCCGCTTCCCTTACGGCGTATTCGTTGCCGTTGAAGGATATGGTTAAGCCGCCGTCGCGGCGCACTGTTCTGAAGGCTTCCACGTCTGTTATGCTGTCGCCAACATAAACCACGTCTGAAAGGCCTAACCCCATTCTTTCGGCTATTTGTCTAACTGCCTCCGCCTTCTCGTGTCCTCCGACGGGGTTGACTTCGCTGAAAATTTTTCCGATCTCCATGGCGGCTATTTCCTTCCAGAAAATTTCGTCCAGCCTTTGGATGGCTTTTCTCTGCGGTTCTGGAAAGTCCTTGATGGTTTTGGCGCCCGGTGGAATTTCGATTATGGGCATTTTGGCTATTTCGGCGGCTAATTCCCTAAGCCTATTCCTCTCCCCTTCTTTCAACGTATATTTGTCGATTTCAACCCTTGTACAGTAGGCGTTTTCAAACGGAAAGTCTATGACGCGGCAAAGCGCCCTAACGTAGTGCTCGTAGCTTGTGCTAACTATGAAGGCTTCCGCCACGCTTCGGATAAACCAAAGGGCTTCCTTAACTTTTGGAATTAAAACAAGGGTTTTCGCCGAGAAAACTCGCATTTTCCTGTCCGTAACGCCATAAGCCCTCAGAAAAGGCAGTATCAGCTTTAAGGTGTCGCCAGCCTTGTATCCCGGCCTTTTGAAGACTTCTGCCAAGACATCGTCGTATCGGCTTATAACAGTGTAAAAGTGTTCGCCGTTTGGCACGTAGCGGGCTGTAAGCTCGAAGGCGTTGTCGTTTTTTGAAATCGGCCCTTCACAGTCTGATATATACGCTTTTTTCATTTTCGTTTCCGAAGTTCCTCCATGTGGCGGACGCTCTTTTCTATGTGTTGTTTTGAGGCTATGTCTGTCCGATGCCAGAGGGCCCCACCCTTTATGGCGTTTACCCCCTCCAAAGAAATATTTCTGGCAGATTCTATGGTTTCTCCTATGCCGACGACGCAGACAGCTCGGGATTTCAAGGCGTAAACCTCGTTTCCACGAAGCTCCATGGACGCCGGATAAACGCGGATTCTATCGCCATACCTTCTTTCCAACTCATAGGCCCTTGTCAAATCCACCGGGCTGCCCACCTCCCTCTTGTTTACCCGTTCTGGAAAGGCTTCCTCGAACCCACCGTAGTTTGGCGGAACCTTGTAGGTTACAACCGTAGCAGCCTTTTCAACCTCTATGCGAGTTAAGTTTCCCTCAAGAATTTTGAAGCAAACATCCACAAAATCATCCTTCAAGATTGGCAGAATGTTTATTATTTCCGGGTCTCCGGGGCGACTGTTGTTCTCAAGGATTTTGGGCTCCTTGCCCGTATGCATAAACGCCACATAAAACGGGATGCCCCGCAGTGCTTGGCCAGCGGAGGCCTTCCACCTCTCAAAAATCCTGTTCACGACGGCTATTTCCTTTTCTCTGTCCGCCTTTGTCATGAATGGCAAGATGTCGCCCGCATCCTTGTAGGAGCCCATCCCACCGGTGTTTGGTCCCTTGTCGCCGTCGAAGGCGCGTTTATAATCGCGGGTTTCTGGAAGAGGCACCAGATGCTTGCCGTCACAGAAAGCCTGAAAACTGGATTCTTCACCTTCAATTTTTTCTTCTACTATGACTGCGCCGTGCTGAAGGTTTTGCCAGAAATGCTCGAAAAGTTGTTCTCGGGTTGTGAAGTGGTCTCCCCAGACGCCCACGCCTTTCCCGGCGGCTGGCTTGTCCGGTTTAACAACCGCCAAGTCGTTGAGTTCGTCAAGCCACTTGTAAAGGGCTTTTTTGGCGTCTTCCCGCGTTTTGTAATCTTCAGGTTTGAAAATTTTGAAGCTGGGATTAACCTCTGGAACAGTTTCCTGGAAAAGAAGCCGCTGTTGAACTTTGCTGGCTTCTATGGCATATTCCTTTGTTGGGCAAATCATGGGTATACCCGTGCGCTTTTCCACAATGTCACGGACACCTTCAATAATGGGCTTTTCAGGACCAACTATGCCGAAGTCTATTTTGTCCTTGTGAGTTTCAGCGAACCTGCATATGTCGTTCACGTTTAAGTCTGGTATGACCACGTGTTGGGCTGCCCTTTTCACGTTGAATGGGTTGCGCTGTTTGTCCGCCACATAAACTTCCACTTGGTAGTTGGGGCTTCTTGTGAAGGCGTCCACCATAGCGGCTTCCCGTGCTCCATAAGAGACGACAAGAACTCCGACCTTTTCCACCAACGCCCTTTTCACCTTCAAACATTAAAATGAATGTAAGGCTTTAATCTTTTTTACCAGCGTTAGCTTTCGCCGAAAAGCTCTGGAATCTCGTAAAGCCTCCCGGGTTCTTCGCGGCCTTCCAGAAACCTCTTCTTCATTTCGTCGGCGATTTTTTGGGCTAGAGGCGTTGGATACTTGCCAGTCAAGCATCCGAGGCATAGCTCGTCTTTTCTGAAGCCCGTGGCCTTCACAAACCCGTTAATCGATTGGTAGCAGACAGCGTCCGCCCCGATGATTTTAGCTATCTCTTCTGGCGTGTGTTTGGCGCCTATGAGTTGGCCGTAGGTTGCCATGTCTATGCCGTAAAAGCATGGTCCAATAATGCGTGGGAAAGTCACAAACAAATAAACTTTTTTGGCGCCCATTCTGCGAAGCTTCTCAATGGTAACCCTTGTCGTGTCTCCCCTCACAATGCTGTCATCCACCACTATAATATTCTTTCCTTTCATTTTGGAGGCTAAAATGTTAATTTTCTTGTCTATGGTGGCGTAACGCTCCTTCTCAAGAAGGATGAAGGCGCGCTCCGTAACATACCGGTGCCTTCTGGTGGCTCTTTCCCAGCGCAAACCAGACTCTTCATGCACTCCGAAAGCCGCGTCGTCTCCGGTTTCAGGCATTGAAATAACCATGTCTGCGTCCTTCACCACTTCAGGATACTCGCGGACGAGGTTTCTGCCAAACTCTTCGCGGATTTCATAAACATGTTTATCGTTGAAAATGGAGTCCGGTCTAGCAAAGTAGGCGAACTCGAAGGCGCAGAAAGCCCTACGTCCCTTTTTCAGTCTTGTTCTTTCAAAACCTTTTTCAGAAACCGTCACAAACTCGCCCGGTTCCAGTTCAAAATCTTTGTAAAAGCCGTTTATATCCAAGCCTACACTTTCAGATGAAAAAGCGTAAACGTCTCCGCTCGGGCTGTGGCCAGCACATAAGGGCCTTATCCCATGGGGATCCTTGAAGGCGAAAAATTTTCCATCCCCGGTTATTCCAGCCACCGAAAAGGCGCCGTCTATTTCCTCCATACATTTTTCCACGGCTTTTTCAAGGCTTCTTTCCTCCGTAAGCGCGATCAAAAGTTTGTGGCATATTATGTCTGCGTCGCTTCCATAAGAAAACCCTGGAAAGTGTCGGCTGATCTCCCTTTTAAGCTGAATTGCGTTAACAATGTTTCCGTTGAAGGAGACCGCCACTTTTAAGCCGTTTTTATTGGCTGTTGAGGGCTGTGTGCCGTCTAAAAGAGATTTCTCGTCGGTTTTTCCAGAAGTAGTGTATCTGACGTTGCCTATGCCTATTGAACCGGGCAGTTTCCCAAACCACTCGTGGATGGCACTTGCCCTAATTTTCGGAACAAGGTCTAGGCTTCTGTAAGCGTAAAACTCGCCGTTTAAATATGTTAAAAAACCGTGGGACTGATGTCCCCTATGGTTTTGCGCCCTCAAACCCCAATAAATGTAGGGGAATACGGGCTGTTTGCTGAGGCTTATTGCGCCAAAGACGCCGCACGCTATTTTTGGATGTTCTCCCATGTCCCGTGGATAAAAACGCGGTCACTTATCAACTTTTAGAACAAATTCAAATCAAAAACATGAAAAGTCCAGAAAACCATAGAGGGGTAGTGTATTTGTAGAATCGGAAAAGCCGCAACTATGACCCTTGCTGAGAGAGGAAAATTTAGTGGACGGAGAGAATAAGGGGCAACGCAGCAAAATCATGGTGTAAGCCTAAACTTGTCCCTAGGATACAAGGTGACTTCTCTAATGTTTCTTTTACCCGTCAACATCATCGTCAGCCTTTCCAGGCCTATGGCCCAGCCGGCGTGGGGCGGCATGCCATAATCGAAGGCTTGCAAGTGGTATTTGAAGGATTCTGGGTTTAACCCCTTTTCTTTGAGACGTTGTATGAGCAATTCTTTCGAGGATATTCTTGTTCCGCCGGACGCCAACTCAATCCAGCGCCACATCAAGTCGAAGCCTTCGCAGAGTTCTGGGTTGTCGTCTCGTGGTTTTATGTAAAAAGCCTTGGAACGCGTCGGCCAGTCCGTTATAAAGTAGAAGTATGGGTGAATTTTGCCTAAAGTTCTGAAGGCTGGTGTCGGTATGTCTTCACCCCACGGGATTTCTACACCCTCTTTTTTCAAGTCTTCCAGAACTTTGTCGTATGTTAGGCGTTTGAACGGGATTTCAGGCACTTCAACCCGATAATTCAGCACGGCCAATTCTTTGCAGCATTTTTCGTTAACCACCTTGCATGTGTGTTGTATGAGTTGCTCTAACAGCTGCATGACATCCTCAGCCGTGGCAAAAGCCTGCTCAATGTCTATGGAGACAAACTCGCTTAAATGCCTCCGCGTGTGGGATTCCTCAGCCCTGAAAAACGGCCCTATCTCAAAAACCTTCTCCAAACTCATGACAAGCTGTTCCTTGTAAAGCTGAGGACTCTGCGCGAGGAAAGCCTTCCTCTCAAAATAGTCCACTGGGAAAAGCGCGGCACCGCCCTCAGTGGCTGAGGCAATTATACGGGGTGTGTGAACTTCTATGAAGCCTTTTTCAAATAGAAAATTGCGTATTGCATCAACAGCTGTATGTTGAATCTTAAAAATTGCCACGTTTTCCTCGCGGCAAAGGTCCAGTGCACGCGCGTCTAAGCGCACCTCCAGCGAGGCCGGCACTTTTCCAGTTATGTCGATGGGCAGCTGCGGCGAGGCTGTGCCAAAAATCCTTATCTCCTTCGGTATAACTTCGACACCCCTGGGCGTCATTTCAGTCTTCCTCACAACTCCTTTGACGCCGATGCTGTATCTTTTCTGCAACATTTCCGACTTCGACAAAACTTCGGCGCTAACCACTTTTCGTGGAACCGTAATCTGCACAGTGCCCTCGCGGTCCTGCAATATTATGAAGCGTATACCACCCAAATCTCTGATTTCCTGAACCCACCCAAATAGAATTACCTCTTGCCCGTCCAGTTCGGGTTTTACATCAACAGAGTAATGGGTTCTCCGCCAGTCTCTAAGGGCGTCCAACTTCATATACAAGCAACCTCTAGTTAGTCGGCAAACTCTACACGCAACGTCATGTTTCGAACTTTACGGGCAATCTCCTTTAAAGCCTTAACATCGAAGGGAGGCTGTCTGCCACTTTTCCTTCTCAAAATTACCCTTGTTTCAGTTGTTCCATCAGGAAGCCAAATAGTGTTTATGGTAACTATGCTTAATGGAGCGAATAAATCCTCCAGAAACTTCCTATCATCAACACCGTTTTCAAGCACACGAATAGACTTCCCCGTCTTCTCACTCAAAGCTTTAATTATCTTCCCGCCATAGCCGAGAAGACGAGGAACATCCCCCTTGCCCACAAGCACTGCTAAGGTTTTTCCAGCCTCCACCGCTTTATAAAAGGTAACATTTTGAAGCGACGGATAATTCTCCTCTAAAGACAAAAGTAGCCGGGCAACTTTCAAGTCTAGCTCCGACACTTCGCCGGACTTAATTTTTTCCGAACATTTTTGGCACAGTATCCCGCTTTTCAAACAGAAACTGCATAGTACCGTTTTCACCTAGGAAAGCGCCCTCCACAAATAAAGGAGGGGCGGCGGAGCCTTGGAATTGAAGGCGTGTTTATTGTTTGTTGGCGTTCTCAGCGTTCTAGTGTTATTTCGATGGTGCTGACGTTTGTGGGTGTGCCTCCCTCTTCCCTAGGTGGCACTGTTTCGGTTCCAATGCCCACTTTCTTTATCTTAACGTCTGGTAGGAATCGGCGCCTTACAACTTCAACGACGTCGACAGCTCGGCTTATGGCTCTTCCTCTGGCTTTAATATTTACCTCTTTTGCTCCGCCGTGGAAGAGGGTTATGCAAGCCAGTACATAGTTCATTACTGGCTTTTTCCCGATCAACACTGAGTTGCTCTCAGACATTGTACCGCCTCACTCCTTGTTTTCACTTTTTCTATGGCTTCATAACCTTTTTTTCCGATAAATAAATATGTTGCGGTTAAAAAGTTCTAGAGAATTCTCTCCCCAGAATTTGTTAAATAGCTTGTTTAATTTTGCTCCTTCCAAATGTCTGAATAACTTACACAAGGTAAAACAGGCCACTATGAAGGGTGGGCGCTTCAAAACTTGAAGTGTCAAACCAAAAAATATATTTGAGCGGTATTTATTGTTTGTTGTACCCCAGAGGTTTAAACAATGCCAATAACAGACCCTTTCAAAAAAACTTTAGCGCAACAACGCAGACTTTACGTTAAAATCTGCAGAGAATGCGGCGTCAGAAACGCTACCACAGCAGTTAAATGCAGGAAGTGTCACAGCAAAAATCTTCGCTGGAAGAAAAGAGAATTAATCAAGTAGCTAGAACATTTTTCTTTAAATTTACAAAAAGTTCTCACCATTATTTTACAAGAAAAGTTCAAAAAAATATATTAACATAAAGTGAACAACAACCATTTACTGATTTTGAGGTGTAAATGTAGTGTCATGCAAGAAAGCCACCAAGAAAACTGCCAAGAAAAAGAAGGCTGAAACGAAGTAAAATTCACTGCGCGGCTTTTAACTTCCCATCGTTTTTCTATAAAATCCTTAGTAGTGTTTCCATGTCAAAAAATGTGTTTGCACATCCATTCTTCAATAGAGGTACAGCTTGACCTGCAATATTCATTTGACTTAAAGCTTCTCCAGCAAGCCTCAACTCCTCACTGCAAGCAACTCCAACAACACCTTCATAACGGTTCATCTTCAAAATCCTTGAAACGCAGGATCCTCCGGGCAAGATGTACACGTCATAGCCTTTCCTTTCAGCGATAGAAACCGCCTTATTAATGAGGCAGTCTGGAGAACAGTGGGCGCAAACATACGTGGGGATGTCATGCTCAAACCTTGCCTTACAACGGTTATCCATAAACTTTCTCGAACAATGTGGAAGGAAAAGCACTCTCCTCTTTGTTTTTCTAAATTTTTCCCTTTCCAAAGAATTCCTAGCCTCCACGTCAACTAAATCCTCTAGAAGGCGGACAGCATCCGATAGGTTTAACCCCGTCAACTCCTCAATCCTAAACCTTCTAATAAGGTCTTGTAAAGCACTGCCAATTCTTTTATGCATCCTTTTCTCATAGCTTATTCTTGTGACTTCTGTGAAAAAGAACCTTGGAATTTTTGAAAGATCGAATGTAAACTTGTATGGCATAAACCTAAAAAATAGAGAACAAACCTTTAAGTTTAACCATTCACAAGGCGAGGCTTAATCTAAGAAGTGCGGAAGGCAACTGAACAAATGGGTTTACTTGATTTCCTTAAAAGAATAAAAAACGGCAAAGTTGAGGAGAACCCAAAAATCAACCAAACTCAAACAACGAAAAGGCTGTTGCAAAGGCTCGGAAAACCGCGAAAAAGTTCCTCAAGTCCTTAGATGTAGAAGCAACGCCAGGCACACGTTTGGTTTTCTATTTTTCCCCTTCTTCCGTGTAACCGAGCAGTTCTCTTAAAGATTTAACTTCTTCCCGCAGCATGTTTACTTCGCTTTCTAATGCGCTGACTCTGGACTCCGCGGCTTTCTTCAACTTTTCAATTTCAAGCATTAAATTTGCCCGTTCAGTTTCAAGGGTCTTTATTTTTTCGCGCAGGTTTTTCAGAGTTTGCATCAGCTCACCTTTTATCACTTTTATTCTTTCAACCATGTTTTTAATGCTTACTGTCTCCTCCTCCTTCTCATTCTTCTCTTCAACCATAGTCCTGAACCTTGCCTTGCAACTTGGGCATTCGAAAAGTCCCATTAACTTAGGTGCACCCTCTTGAGGACCACGAGCGGAAACATTCCATGTCTTAACGGCTGTAGATACCTCGCTTCCACACTTTGGACACTTTACCAAACCAACAACCTAATAATTAAAAATGCCTCTGGATACTAAAATGTGTTTTGTCGTATACTGAAAAACTGAAGGAAATATTTTAAATTTTCACCGGTGTGAAAAGAGGGGGTAGGCTTAGAGAGTTATATTGAACATTAATCGTTCAACAAGCTCCTTGTAACGGTTTCGAATAGTGACCTCTGTTACTTGTGCTATTTCGGCTATTTCCCTCTGTGTTTTCCTCTCTCCGGTCAACACGGAGGCTATATAACTTGCAGCTGCAGCTATGCCTGTGGGTCCCCTTCCGGAGGTGAGTTTCAACTCTTTGGCTGCTGCTAAGATTTTGTGGGCTATTTCCTCAACTTTGCCTTGCATTGTAAGTTGGTTTGAGAATTTTGTTATGTATTGGCTTGGCTTCAAGGGTGGAATGAAATAGTTCAGCTCTTTTATTAGGAAGCGGTAGCTGCGGCCAACCTCTTTCTTGCTTACGTTTGACGCTTGGGCAATCTCCTCCAAGGTTCTAGGTAAACCACACTGTCTGCACGCCAAATATATGGCGGCGGAAGTTACTCCTTGAATTGATCTTCCACGTATTAGCTTCTCTTTAACAGCTTTCCTATATATGAGAGAAGCCGTTTCCAGTATGTTTTTCGGTAGGTTTAGGGTGTTTGCAATTTTCGTTATTTCGGACAGCGCGAAGGCTAGGTTGCGTTCAGTTGCGTCTGAAACTCTAATGCGGCGTTGCCACTTCCTAAGCCTGTAAACCTGAGCCTTCTGTCCTGGAGACAAACCTTTTCCATAGATATCTCTGTCGTGCCAGTCAATCATAGTGGATAAACCTTTATCATGTATAGTATATGTCAAGGGGGCTCCTACGCGGGTTCTCTTCGCTCTTTGCTCATCGTCGAAAGCCCTCCATTCTGGCCCTCTGTCCGCCAATTTAGCGGCGATAACATATCCACAGTTCATGCACACAAGCTCTGCGCATTCGTAATCGCGCATGAGCCTTGTGCTGCCGCATTCTGGACAAGCTTGAACCTTCGCATGTTGAATCTGTGGGGTAAGACTTTCATCTTCAACTTCCGCATCACTCATGTTTCTCCCTTCTCTTTTTCGAGGGGAGCATATACAACGCCTTGCCAGCCAAAAAGTCCAGTTTAGAAATTTTGGGTTTTATAGCCACATAGGGTGAAGATACCGGTCCGAAAATGTCGAAAACTTCACCTATAGGTTTTAAGTTTTCGTCTACGACGGTTTCCCCTAACTTTGGTAAGTTTTCCACTTTAACAATAATGTTTCTATTTTGGCTAACATGGAGTATGCGGCCTAGTCTAATCAACTTTTTAAGTTCCCCTCGAAAAACAAAAAGTTTCAACGGGACATATTATTTAAACCTTTCTACGTTGCTTTGCGTAATGAAAGACTTTTCGCGTTTTCTTGTCGAAACATTGATAAATAGGTGTTGTCGATTAAGAACAGTGCATTTGAGGGTGAGGCTTATGTCCAAACCGTTCTACGTGAAATTTGAGGTTCCAAAAGAAGTTGCAGATGCGGCCTATGAAGCCCTACAATTAGCCTCTAAGACGGGAACCGTGAAAAAGGGCACAAACGAAACAACCAAAGCTGTTGAGAGGGGACAAGCAAAGCTTGTGGTCATAGCGGAGGATGTTGACCCCCCAGAAGTTGTTGCACATTTGCCGCTGCTCTGCGAAGAAAGGAAGATTCCATACGTCTACGTTCCCAGCAAGGCGAAGCTCGGCGAGGCTGTTGGCATAGAGGTTTCAGCAGCTTCTGCATGTGTAATCAATGAAGGCGACGCCGCAGGGCTTATTAAAGAGATAATTAAGCGAGTTGAACAGATAAGGAAAGGAGCTAAGTAATGAGCAAGGAAAAAGAGACAACAGAGGCAGAGGAAGAATTAACCCCTGCAGAAGTCATTCAAATTATTGGAAGAACTGGTGTGACAGGGGAAATCACACAAGTCAGAGTGCGGATTCTAGAGGGAAAAGATAAGGGACGCATTATAACCCGCAATGTGAAGGGCCCTGTTCGCTTGCAGGACATCCTTATGCTAAGAGAAACCGAAAGGGAAGCGAAGAAAATAACAAGGTAAGTTGCGAACATGCATGGAAGCTGGAGGTTTTATGGATGGCAAAACCTAGGAAGTGCTCGTTTTGTGGGAACGAGTTTCCACCGGGCACTGGCATGATGTATGTTAAAAATGACGGGTCCATTTTCTGGTTTTGTTCAAGCAAATGTAGGAAAAGCTCTTTAAAGCTTAGGAGAGATTCCCGCAAACTTAAGTGGACAGCGTATTTTGGTGAAGAGGAAAAGGGCAAAGCTTAGGGTTTGCTGAGAACCCTTTTCATCACTTCTTCCCATAAAAGTTTGTTGTGAATGCATCCAATGTCGGGTGCTTTGACGTTTCCGTTGAAGTAGCTGTAAGCCCTCGCCCGGCACCCTCCGCAAATATATTTATCCGGACAATTTCCACAACCAACTTCCCTGCCCTTTACAATGTAGGTTTCAAGGTTTTCCCTAACTCGCAGCTGCCAAAGCATAGGATCTCTGTCCCAGATTTCTTCAAAAGGATCCTTCAACATGTTGCCGAGAACTGTCTCTTCATTTGTCGGGAAGAAAACGCACGGTTTTATGTCACCGTTTGGCTCTATAGCGCAATATAAGCGTCCAGCCCCGCATCCGCCTAAGAAATTGGCAACATTTTCGACGCCTTTTTTCGCTGCGTAATGGGCTTCAACCATGAATTTTTGGCCAACTTGTTGAGACAACTCCTTTGTAACGCTTGCGTATTGTGGGCACGTGCTAAAGAATCTGTCCACCTTTACGTTTGACCTGCCGGTTTTCAACTCTTCTTCTTTGGCTTGTAGGTATAGGCTGATTATCTCTTTGCCTATGATCTGCAAAACCTGAAGTCTCTCCTCTGGTGTCAGGTCTAGTTCAACAAGCGTCCTTGCCCGTCCAGTTGGAATATAATTGAAATGCATGAATCTGACATCCAATTCCTTTGCCAACTGTAGGATTTTCTCGATTTCTGCAAGGTTATTTTTGTGCAGAACTGTTGCAATGCACGTGTCTATGCCCTCCTCAACGCAGTTTTTTACACCTTGTAGGGCTTTTTTGAAGGCGCCAGGTATCCCTCTAAACTCGTCGTGCACGTTTGGCGATGCTCCATCAATGCTTATCTCCACATAGTCTACTCCGGCGTCCTTGATTTTCTTGGCTATGTCTTTGGTGATTAGTGTCCCGTTTGAGGCTATGCTGATGTATGGTATGCGTTTTTTGGCGTAGGCTGCCACTTCAAAAAAGTCCTTCCTTGCCAGAGGTTCCCCGCCACTAAGGGAGAGGGCTGGTAGGCCTATGCCCGCAATTTTTGAAAGATTGTCGATAACCCGTTTTGCTTCGTCCGTGGATAATTCTGGAAGCGAAGCACTTCCCGCGTCTTCATAACAATGCTTACATCTCAAATTACACTTATACGTGAAGTTCCAGACAACTTCGAAGGGGCCGGCTGGCACGAAGGGTATGCGAATTCCATACTTTTCTATTCCTTTCATCATTAAACCAAAACCCTTAAACCATGCTTCGCCATACTTGTCTTTGATGAACTGTTTTCTCATGAAGTCCTTGTCCGCTTTCAATAGGCGACTGCCAACCTCATAGAAGGGTTTGGCTATGTTGCGGCTTATGCTTCTACAAGTGGGGCAGAGGTTGATGGGTTCGCCTAAAAAATCTTTCAGAGAGTTTAGGAGCAAACTTCCATCACGGGGGCATTCAATGTCGAAACGGCTGATAAGCCCCCTCAACAACGGGTTAACAGTCACACTAAACACGGCGTTTCCTACAGTGTCCCTTTGCATAATCAACCACACTTTTGTGTAATAAGACTGTTATCAACAGTGGACTCTTTAATCTTTTCCCAGCCATATGCGGGCTGCGGAATATATCGCCCATCAGAACATTTCACCTTCTGAAGGAACCAATTTATTAAGACATGTGATAAACATGCATAACCGAGGGAAACAACATGGCAGCAAAAAACAAGAAAACGCCAAAGAAAATAGACATTCTTGAGTTGTCTGATGCGGAGAGAACGAGGATTATCAAGCAGATTAAGCAGAGACTTCAGAAATCCATGAATGAGGCGAAATTGTGGAGGACTCTGCTTCAATACGAAGAACTTAAGATTAATGGGCAAGTAGTTTTTTCAAGCAATAATCCTTTAGAAGGGCTCTCCGTATCGTTGGAGCATTAGCGGAACACAATAGCATATACCTGCCATCTTTTATTTAGGCCATTTTGCTCATCAATTTGATATAAAAAGAAGGGAAATTGTGTAATTGCACTTTTAACGGGTGTCGACCAATTAACCGCAAGTTCTGTCCTTATGCGGTTGTAGCGTAAACTTCACAATTAGCAGGTATGGTTCTGTGGGAGCATAAACCGCATAGCCCTCTATTCTAATGTAAAGTGTTTTCGTCTTACCAATCAGCACTCTCTCTGGCGAGTTTAATGTTGCCCCGTTGTAACTAAGTCCCTGGTCCCAGTATACTAGGAGATCAAGGTCTGATGTTGGGTAGACACTCCAGTCCCTTTGCCAATACAGTATAATTTCTGCCGGAGTTGCCCCTTTTGGCACATCAATCTTTATCCATCCTGTGCTTTTTCCTTCAGAAATTCTCCCAGTCAATATTGTGTAGCTGTATCGGCCGCTCTGTGGTTTTTCGTGCTTAACTGTGATTTTTATGTGGCATGATATTTTGTCATAGCTTGTCCAGTCGTTTTCTATGACTATTTTGACATAACCTGGTTCTATAGGTGCTAGCCGAGTTAGGTCATCCGTGTAGACACCTGTTACCTTTCCGGACCATGTGGTTTCGTAGTCAGTGATGAGGAAGCGGGCGTTTCCCCAAACGTTTGCGCTGTCTATGAAATACGCGTATGTTGTTCTTTTCGCGCTTTGGATGTAAACCTCAAGGCTGTTTAGACCTAGATCAGTACCCTTCTTCGGTTTTGTTATCTCAAGCTCTATGGAGCCAGTGAGGTGGGTCACTTTGAATATGAAGTCTTTCTTATGGCCCGGTGGAAGGTCAATGATGTCTGTTTCATAGGTTCCAGCGCTAAAGATTGATATGTTACTTGTGTCTTCAAGCCAGTCGCAAAAGGCAGAGGCTCCGCCACGTCACCAATTGAAGCGTCCTCCGTTAGGGCGACAAGCGCATTCGAAGCGTTTAGGAAGCCTGCTCCTTGGTCATATTCATTGTAGCCTTCAAGCCAAACTGCGCCCTTTTGAAGTGCTTGCTTATAATCTTCGGGGGTGGCTCCTGGAATGTTTGTCTCCGCGTAGGTGTTCAGCAGCGCCACGGCTCCTGAAACTGCTGGCGTAGCCATAGAAGTTCCAGAGGCCCACGCGATGGCTTGTGGCTCTTCTGCCTCATGGTAAGCTGATAGGACGAATACTCCTGTGGCAGCTAAAGTTGGCTTTAAGCGGCCATCAGATGTCGGACCGCGACTACTGAAGTAAATGATTTGTGGTGTTTCGCTGGTGAATAGGTAATATCCTATTCCAAGTGTCCCGTAAAGGTAGTCCCAAAAAACTCGTGTTTGTACGGGTGTTGCGGCTGCTGCAACTGTTATTGTTGTGTTTGCAGAGCCCGGGCTGCTCACGGTCATGGGCGCTGGCCCTTCATTTCCTGCTGCTACAACAACCGTTATGCCGTGAGAGGTTATGTAGTCTACCAGTCGGTCTTCTATGTCCCTGCCGTCAAACAGCGTTGGGCCGCCTAGGCTCATGCTTGTAACGTCTACATCATACCCTTGTTCAAGTTTCATGTTTAATGCGTACTCCATTCCTGCGAGAATGTAGGATTCTGGAACACCCTCTCCGGTATGCGGAAATACTTTGATTGCGAATAGATCGGCAAATGGCGCCATACCCAACAACCAAATTACCTTAAAGCCTGGATAACCATAAGGTTCAGCAGAGGGCAATTCCTGCCCTGTGTACAATTCAATGCTCTGAACAAGCAAGCCCGTTTCATTCATTATTATTCCACCAGTGCTTGCGATTATTCCTGCCACGTGGGTCCCATGCCAATGATTGTCTGTTCTGTTCCAACCCTCGTATTCTGTGCCTACATCCGGGCTTAGGTCAACACCGCCAATTATAGAAGTGCCAGCAAACAAAAAGTGGCCCGCCCACAGACCCGTGTCAATAATTACTACCAGCGTATCTTGCCCATAGTCGCCGAGTTCCCATACTGGTTCAGCACCCATGGCTACCGGGTTCCAATAGTTGCATGGCTGCAATTCAGCGATAATCTCCGGCGTTGCAGCAATAGTTTCGAAGCCGCTTAAGTAGGCAGAGGCGGTTTCGGGTTTCACGTCAAGCTCTGGCACTGGAGGAATAACTCCAGCTAAAGTTCGCGGCTCATCATAGTAAATTTTCAGTATGTTCTCATTTTCAGCCAAAGCTAAGATTTTGTCGGCGGGAACAGACGCCGCGAGGGCGTTAACATACTGGAATTGCCTCCTAACCTTTCCGCCCAACCTTTGAATATCCGCTACGACACTGCTATAGTCGTTTGAGACTGTGCTGATCAGTACGTCAATAGTAGCATCATCTGTGGCTTCTATAAAGCTAAGTAGCTTATGCGAAATTTTCCCGTTGTACGCCGGGAGCGTCATGTTAGCTGCTATTGGAATGGCGAAGGCGAAAGAAGAAATCATAAGTAACGAAATAAGCATCAAAGATTTCGACTTTTCGTCTAAAGAAGCTAGAGCAAAATAGTTCATTTTCCTCCTCAACTTGATTCAATGCTTAGTAACAAAGTATAGACTTTAAACTTTCTGGAAAAAACTTCTATTCGTACGCTGTGATTGCTAACGGAACTCTCTTTTAAGAGGTTTTGGTAGCGGGGGGTCGATTTGAACGACCGATCTCTGGGTTATGAGCCCAGCGGGTTAATCCTGGCTACCCCACCCCGCTAAGTGTAAGCTGAATTCAAACTCTCTTAAATCCTTTTAGGAAAGTTGGAAACCTTTTTATTTCGATTAGGCTTTTTGTTGCTGGGCGAAGCCATGGACAAGCCTTATTTCCGTGAGATTTTTACTCCAGTGCTTGAGAATCCGATTTTTGTTCAGGGATTGCCTGGTTTTGGTAATGTTGGAAAGATTGCTGCTCACCTTTTGATAAAGTTTTGTGGAGCTAAGCCTTTCGCTGAGATGTATGCTCCATATTTTCCGGATTATGTTTCGGTTGGTTCTGATGGTGTCTGCAGACTGCCAAAATATGAGTTTTACGCTGCGCCGATGGAGAAGAACGACTTCATCATTATGACTGGAGACACGCAGCCATCTTTTGAGGATGTTGTTGCCCACTATGAGCTTTGCAGCGAAGTGCTTAACTTCGTCGCCAAATATGACTGCAACTTCATTATAACGTTGGGCGGCGTTCCATCGGTGGAGGATGTTGGACGCGTGTATGTTGCCGCCACGTCACCGAGGCTGGCTGCTGAGTTTATGGAGAAAGGCGCTGTCCTATATGCGAAAGGAAGAATTGTCGGCGCCACCGGGTTGATGCTTGGAATAGCCAAAGAACATAATCTGGAGGGCGTGTGTGTTTTAGGGGCAACAACCGGTTTTAGGGCAAATAGGGGGGCGGGCTTCTCAGTTTTCAGGTTCTTGATGAAGGCTTTAGGAAACGAAGTAAAGGAAGGGTTATAAGCAAATGAATTAACCTACTTGAATGTTTGTGGTTGAGGATGGATGAAAATTTGAACGCTGGAGAAAAGCAAACTTCCATCTTAAACTCAAAGTTTTGGAGGACTTTTCTAACGTCACTTGCAGCAGTACTGATCTTTGCTGGACCCACATATGCCGTCCTTGTCTTATGGAGAGGTTTAGACTTGGATTACACGTTATCGATGGCTGCGGGTCTAGTCCTTTTCCTAATAGGCTTTGGCCTTCTAATTTTTCTTGTTAAGAAGAATGTGATTTCTTAAAATCGCTTGGCGCCTCAGATACCCCAGGGCGCATCATTACTTTTCAGCGGTTAGGTTCTTCATCGGCAATTACTAAAAACCGTACTGGAGGCTTTAAATGTTTGGTTAAAAGTTTCTTGGCCGAAACAAAGCATATAAAGTATGCTAAAGGGTATATTAGATATGCAGAAAGGCAAGGAAGTAGATAAACCATTGAGTGGCGGGAAGTCTTCAGCAAAAAGGACAACGATAATTCTGGATGAAGAGGAACGGGAGTTTGTTGACAAGCTAATCCGCGAAGGAAAGGAACCGGGCATAAAGCCGCTAATTTCTAAGATGTTGGATATTTATAGAAGCATGATGATTTATGACTGGCGTTTTCCCGGCGAATACTATTGCGGGATAAGCCGCATAGCCTTCTTAAACGTGGAGCTTGTAAACATTTTGATACGTAACATTCCAAAAGATAAGTGGTGGGAAATCGGGCGGGAAATGGGCGAAGCCTTGAAAGTATACCTAGAGGCAACTCTCGGCGTTTCAGCGGCAGACCGGGAGAAATGGCCGGAAGTTTTTAAACGCTTGCGAGTTCAGGGCTTCGGAGATTTCTACATCAAGGACAAATACATACTTATTAAAGCGCCTTTCATTAGCGAGGCGGAAATATGGGCGGGTTTCCTAGAGGGTTTGCTTGACGTAGAGCTAGATATCAAAACATTCACATCTCCTTTTGTTTTTGAAATTAAATCAAATCAAAAATAGGCGCTGTTATAGTGTGCGCGTTTTTGGGAAGGTTTAAATGTATCTCATATTTTCATATGAAAATAGTGGATAAAACATGCGAAAACAATTCAACGGACACAAAATATGTGAAGCCCTAAGCGACCCTACGAGAACCAGAATACTCCAGCACTTGTTGAGAAAATATCCAGAAGCCCAAACAATCAGCGACATAGAAAAGATTTTACCAAAATCAGTTTCAGCAACAACAATATCTTTCCACTTGAAAAAGCTCCGCGAAGCCGGCCTCATAACAACTGATGGACACAGAAAGGGTTTTAGGGCTTCTAGAAAGGCGATAAACCTTGGTTTTAACGGTAACGGCTTTCATGTTTCGGAGGAATAGCCATGCGTGAAGCAATGCTTTATGAGCGTCTTGAAGGCAATAAGGTCAAGTGCAATTTATGCGGCAGAAGATGCATAATAAAGGATGGTGCAACAGGCTTTTGTCTTGTCAGAAAAAACGAGGGTGGAGTTCTCTATTCGCTTGTTTATGGAAAAGCCATATCCGCGTGTGTAGATCCAATCGAGAAAAAGCCTCTTTCACATTTTAATCCAGGCGCTTCTGTCATGTCGATCGCCACTGTGGGGTGTAACTTTCGCTGCCGGTTCTGCGACAACTGGATGATAAGCCAGGAAAAACAGATTTCGGGTAGAAACTTCCCGCCGGAGGATGTTGTAAAAGCCACGAGGGACAACGGCTGCCAGGGAATAAGCTACACGTACACGGAGCCGACAATATTTTTTGAATACGCCTATGAAACGGCGAAACTCGCCCATCAAGTTGGCTTCTTCAACACTTTTGTCACAAACGGTTATATGACGCCGGAAGCCGTCAAAACAATCGCCCCATACCTTGACGCAGCCACCGTGGATTTTAAGGGCGGCGGCGACCCCGACTTTTACAAGTCCTTTTCTTCTGTTCCATCAGTTGAGCCTATTTTCGAATGTTTAAAGGAGATGAAGCGTCAAGGAATCCACATAGAAATTACAAACCTTGTAGTGCCAAAGATAGGCGACTCAATAGATCAGATTGTGAAGCTTGCAACGTGGGTAAAGGAAACGTTGGGAGAAGATACGCCTTTCCATCTGCTTCGTTTCCATCCGGACTATAAGCTTACTGATATTTCCTCAACACCTATTCAAACGTTGGAGAAAGCCTATGCGGCGGCCAAAAGTGTTGGCTTAAACTTCGTCTATATAGGAAATGTTCCCGGGCATCCCGCTGAAAACACTTATTGTCCAAGCTGCAATGAGCTTTTGATTAAACGTTTCAGTTTTGAGATCGTTAAATGGAACTTGACAAAGGACATGCGTTGTCCAGTGTGTGGACGGGAGATTCCAATAAAGGGGAAACTGCATCCAAGCGGTTACGCCTATCCCTACGCGTTGTTTTAAGTGGCGTCTCACGGTTGTTATGGTGATTTTATGTGGAGGATTATCCGGCCAGACGCTTTGGCTGTGTTGGAGGACGAAATGGTTAGGAAAAGTTTAGCCAGATACTTCGCTGTGATGCAGAACGATAAGCCTGCCAAGTTTCAAATAGCAAAAAAACTTCCAGCAGACTTTGGAGAGGATGACTCCACCGAAAAGTTGTGGCAAAAGCACGAAGCGTTAACCGAGGATTTTTACAGGTTTGAGAAGGCCTTAGATGCAAAAGAAAAAACCCTGGAAAGTTTGTCGTCTCCGAAAAAGTCGTATTTAGACCTTAAAATTGAGATAGCAAAACGCATACTTAAGAAATGCCATTTCTGTGTTAGGTGGTGCGGAGTTAACAGGCTTGAGGGAAAGCTGGGTTTTTGCGGGTGCGGTGCAAACATCACGGTTTCAAGTATTTTTGAGCATATGGGCGAGGAGCCGGAGCTTGTTCCGTCCGGAACAATTTTCACGATGGGCTGTACAATGCGGTGTAAACACTGCCAAAACTGGACAATATCGCAGTGGGTTGAAAGAGGCGAAGTTTACACGCCGGAAAGGCTGGCAAGGGAGGTTGAGGCTTTACGTAGGAGTGGTTGCCGAAACGCAAACCTCGTTGGCGGAGAGCCGACTCCTTGGCTTAAACATTGGCTTGAAACGTTCAAGCACGTTAGCGTTAACATTCCAGTGGTTTGGAACTCAAACACCTACTATAGCCCGGAGACAGCCAAACTTTTAGCGGGATTCGCAGACGTATACCTCTTAGACTTCAAATATGGGCCTGGAAACTGCGCCGAAAAAATTTCAGAGGCTCCAAGATATTGGGAGGTTTGCATAAGCAACCACTTGACCGCCAATAAGTATGGCGAACTTATAATTCGAGTTTTGGTTTTGCCTGGGCATCTGGAGTGCTGCACAAAACCCATCTTGAACTGGATAGCTAAAAATTTAGGAAGAGAAACACGGGTAAATGTGATGTTCCAGTATAGGCCGGAATGGCGGGCTTATGAAGTTCCGGAACTGCGGCGAAGATTGACAAGGGAGGAAATGGATAGAGCGGTTAAGCTTGCAAGGGAAGCGGGCCTAGTGAACTTCATAACGTAACCCAGCCCCTAATCGAAAGCTATTTTTGGTAGGTCTCGTTTTTCTAGAGCAGACAGTGGTTGAAAATGCCCTATTGTCCAGAATGCGGCGGAGAAATGCTCTACATAGTGGCCACCAAACACTACGTCTGCCAAAGCTGCGGGCTCTCCGTCACCCAGCAAGAACTCATCGAACTAAGAGAAAAGCTAAAAACCCCAACTGAAAGTGACGAAGAAGAAAAAGAAAGGCGAAAGAAAGAATACCTGAAATGGTGGCTAAGCAGCAAGAAAAAATAAACTTCCAAAACAAACTTTTACCGATTTAACAGCATAAAGCATAAAACTTTTATCCCAAACTCACCATCCCCATGTGCCACGGCTCTGTCTTACCCACATCCCACCCACTCTCTGTCACACACCTACTAGAACAAACACGCATGCACACTAGACTCACAATAGGTACTGCGGTATCAGACAACCTGTGGTTAAAGTAAACCTAATAGCGATTCTGCTTTTCTTTTGTCAGGTTTTACCGCTACAAGTTTCCGTTTCTTAACTGCAAATCTAAAAATACCTCTTCTTTAACAGTCTTCCATGTGTGAAGTTTACTGTGACAGTTTGGACATACAACAATTAGGTTTGAAGGCTTGTTATTTTTTGGATTTCCGTCTATATGGTGAAAGTGAGGTCTAAACGCCTTCTTTATGAAAGTCTAAACCACATTCTTCACATTTCCCTTTACATCTCAAAAGTAGTTCTGTTCGAAGGCTTCTAGGATTGGGCTCTCTTCTTGGTTCCTCCCATAACATGTTGAATAGGTTTATCTTAAAGTTTTTTAATTTATGCTTGCTGAAATTCTTTACGATATACATCTAAACGTTTCACGGTTCTTAAAACACGCCAACGTAAGGTTAAAAAGGCTTTGATTTGACGGTTTAGGCTTCCATAACGGTAAACAACACGTGGAATAGGTTTAAAGAGAGTGTGGGGGTGAGTGTGGGTGAGACAGAGAGACAGGGGTAGCACATGGATGTATTGGTTTGGGGATGAAACTTTTATCCGAACACGCCGCCTACATTATCATAAACATTACCAATTACGTTACCGTAAAAGATAGGAGAGAGCCAAACACAAAAAGAAAATAAAAGTTTATTTTGGTTATCTGCATAAACCACAGCGAGGAACATGAGCGTACAACTCGAAATAATCTGCGTCGGCAACGAACTTTTAATCGGAAAAACATTAAACACAAACGCCCAATGGCTTGCAAAAAGGGCTACATCCCTCGGCTTAAGTGTTCGAAGGATAACAGTTGTAGGCGACGACGTGGAAGAAATAGCCGCAGCAGTGCGGGAAGCCCTAAACCGCAAACCCCGTTTCATAATAACCACAGGCGGTTTGGGTCCCACCTTCGACGACAAAACATTAGAGGGGATAGCAAAAGCCCTAAACCGCAAACTAGAAGTCAACAGCAAAGCCTTGCAGATGGTTAAGGAAAAATATGAATCATACGCCAAAGCCGGCAGACTGGATTCTGCCGAGTTAACCCCCCACAGAGTTAAAATGGCAAAACTTCCTGAAGGCGCTGAACCATTACCAAACCCAGTGGGCACAGCGCCCGGAGTACATCTAAATGTTGACGGGACAGACATAATTGCACTGCCCGGCGTTCCAGCAGAAATGGAAGTCATCTTTGACGAGTCTGTTGCCGCCATGTTTAGGAAGGAAGCCGGAGACTTAACGTTTTATGAAGCCAGCATCTACGCAGACAACATCATGGAATCAACGCTAGCCCCCCTAATTGATGCGACTATGCACGATAACCCATACGTTTACATCAAGTCCCATCCGAAAGGCGAAGAGAAAAAACCCCACATTGAAATACACTTTTCAACAACAGCAAAAGACTCCAAAACTGCAAAAGACCGTCTGGGCAAAGCCATCATTCAGCTTTCCGAACTAATAAAAGAAAAAGGTGGAAAAGTTAAAACTTTTAAGGCGCCTTAACACGTTTTTTACTGGTTGCAATGAGGAGCAGGCTAGACCCTGAAGCTTGATGATTGCAAATCCGGGTCCAGAGCAGCCACCCCCTAATCCTCATTTTAGTTAATGATTACCAGTTCGCAATTCCCATAAGCCACCCAGCCATTTTTTCTCGTAAGATGAAGCAAAAATCTTTCATAGCCTTTGCCATTGCCATATTCATTATCGCGGCTTTACATACACCGTATTGTTATTCACCCAACTCTTATAACAGGTCATATTACCTTCTAGAAAGCTTCAACAGCCAAAAACAATACATATTAAACGTCGCCATCCCCCAATCACTTTACGACTATTACCGTGGAATGGACCACCGCCAAGTCACCGTCGAAGACTTTGTCAAATTTGTCACACCTTACCCTCTAAAGCCCATAGCGGATAAACTCTGGGAAATATACAGCACCCATGAAGACTTTGCAAACGGAGTCTTAATGATTGTGCATCAAATACCCTATAAGGTCACGTTGCCCGCCAAATACCCAGTTGAAACAATCGTGGAAAATGTTGGAGACTGCGACTTATTCAGCCATATTGCAGCCTCAATAATGAAAGCAGGAGGACTAGACGTTGTACTCTTATATTATCCGAATGAAGCCCACATGAACGTTGGAGTCCACCTTCCAGCACCACCGCAACAAACCAGGCCACACATCCCAGTTCGCTACGTAACTTACAATGGCAACCGCTATTACATAGCTGAATGCACTGGAGATAACTGGATGGAAGGTTGGAGAGTCGGCGAATGCCCAACAGACCTTTTAGGAGCAAAATGCCAAATAATCCCACTTAAAAGTTGCGGAGAATCGGCTCCTCAACAAGTTTCTGCAAGTTATAATGTTCTATCGCCGTCAACATTAACTTTGACTGTTTCATCGAACTTTGGCATTCAAGGAAGCACCTTTACCTTTTCTGGGCAGCTCTCGCCAAAGCTGCAAAACCAAACAATAATTATATACTTTAGGGTTGGCAGCTCTCCGTGGAGTGTATTAGCCATAACGCAAACAAATGCTGAAGGAAAATTCTCTTTAAACTGGGTTGCAAGAGAAACTGGCATATACCAGTTCAAAGCCAGCTGGTCCGGAAACGACATCTACTCCGGAACCGACAGCCTAACAGTAACAATAACAGTCCTCTCCACGTTTCTCCTGATCACCGTTGCAGCGGCAATAATCTCAATCTGCATAGGCGTTGTCGTGTTTCTTCTGTCTTCTCAAGGTTCATACAAGGTTGAGGAGCCAACGCTTCCAAGCGTCTCGTGTTAAGGAAAAACTTTTACTTTGGGCCATCTGCTGTTTATACCACAGAATTTTATTGAGAAGGGTGTCTCATGTTTATAGTGTTTATAATTGGAACAGCCGGATCCGGGAAATCTCTGCTCACAGCAGCCTTCAGCGAATGGTTAAGGCTTTCAAAGCAAGATGTTGCCATAGTAAACTTAGACCCCGGCGCCTTAACTCTGCCCTACACACCCGACGTGGATGCCCGGGACTATGTAGATGTGGAGGAGCTTATGGACCAGTATGGGTTGGGACCCAACGGCGCCCTAATAATGGCTGCTGACTTGCTGGCGGAAGAAGTTGAAAATCTTTCAAAAGAAATTGAAGATTTAAAGTCAGACATAGTTTTAGTGGACACGCCTGGACAAATGGAGCTATTTGCTTTCAGAGCTAGCGGCCCCTATATAGCCAGCGAACTCACCAGAGAACCGAAGGCCATAGTCTATCTTTTCGATGCTGTTTTTTCGCTCAACCCACTAAACTATGTTTCAAACATGTTCTTGTCCGCAGCAGTCTACAACCGCTTTCTTTTACCACAAATCCATGTACTTTCTAAGTGCGACCTACTCTCCGAAGAGGATGTTAACAAAATCGTGGACTGGTCTGCAAACCCGAAAGCTTTGGAAAACGCAATTGAACAAAAACTTGAAGGAACAAAACGCCTCTTGAGTAGAAATATGATGAAAGCAATTTACCAACTTGGTTTAAAGTTCCTGCTAATACCTGTTTCAGCCAAAACCAACGAGGGAATGGTCAACTTCAACATGGCTTTAGAACGCGTCCTCGCTGGTGGAGAAAAATACACTTACTGAAAAACTTAGCAGTCGTCAAGCAGAGTCCACGCAGCGGCAGTAATTCCCTGTTTAGCCACATTTGGAGCGTCTGCACCACTAATTATTATAACATCGTTCTCTTCAGGATGCATTAGTCTAATAATTTGTTTAGCAGCGTCTGGGTAATCCCTCAGAAAATCATTACTCACACCTGGAACTATGAGATGGCCGTCTTTAAAGACGATTGTTATGGCTCCTTTGGCACCGATTTTAACGGCAGCGTCGCGCTGTTCTATTCCTGTTTCAACTTTGTGCCCACAGTTTTTTACTAAAATAGCAATGTTGTACTTTGCGCTTAGAAGTTCACATTTCTCAATCTTAATTTCTTTAGTTATGATTTTTCTGTACTCATCCCAGAGTTTTCGTCCCCTGGCAGTGAGACTACACCCGGCTTTTGATGTTGAAATCAAACCAGCTTCTTTCAGACGAGTAATGATGGTACGTGCGGCTCCCTCTCCCACCTTTAGCTCTTCTGAAAGTTTTGCACGTCCAATAGGTTTCGCTGCAACAAGCTCCAAAGCATGTAATAAATGTAGTGCTGAGAAAGTTGGAGCAGGTCCCGGTGCTTTTTCCCTTGCGATTTTCTCTAAAAGCTGCTTAAATTTTAGGGACATGACTCTCATAATTAAATGAAAATGAATTTGTTAAGCTATAAAAATTGCCAAAAATGCCTAGAATCTGCGCATTCGCTGATCTATTCCTTTTTCACATAATACTCTCTTACAATGCCCGCTGTTAACGCCACAAGTCCCACCGCCAGCAAATATATTAGTGGATATTATGAAAACTGACAGCAGCGACTCATAGGTCAACGTTGACGGCAACATTGGAGAAAAGAACACCTCAGTTGAAGGGGCTAAATGCGGAATTGGTTACGGTAGTAGCTACAGGCTTCCTAAAGAGGATTGGGCATAAGGAAGTGTTAAAGCTGAAAAAGTTTCACTGGAAGAAGGAATCTACACGGTTGAAGTAGAGATGAAAAAGTTTACAGCCTTGATTCACGTGGATGCTGAAACTCAGGAGATAATATCCTACGAAATTCAGCCTAAAGGGGAAGAAACCTCTTCCTTTTCATTTTCTCCAAAAACAATAGTGATTATGGTGGTTATAACAGCAGTGGTGAGTGCTGCGTTGCATTTCACTTTCAAGTTTTTGGGATTGTGAAGGCGCTATTTCTCTTTTTTAGTCTTCTTTTCTGGTTTTTTCTCTTCTTCCTTCAACTCCACGGTTGCTTCTGTCTTTTCAACTTCCTTTGTTTCTGGAGCCTCCTCCTTTTTCTCTTCAAGTTCGCTTGTAATTTCCTCTATTGGTTTGGGCGGAGGTGTAGTCGCCATGGTCCAACCTATCCATGCACCAATAGCCATGACCGCAATAAATGCGATGAACACCGGTATCGCTACTAGCGTGAAGGATAGCTCCCATCCGAAGGGATTTCCAAAATAGAATAATCCGAGGGTATACAGCACACCTATAATTACACACACGGCAAATATTACTCCACCAATTGCTTGATCTTTACTAACCAATCATATCACCGTTTTTCAAGCCTAATGTCTTATGATGCGGTGTCTTTAAAAACTTTACCATTGATTTCGTTATATTGTTCCCAGTTCCCATGTAGACAAGTACTTTTTCTGTTCTTCCGTTAATGTGTCTATTTTTACGCCCATGGCTTCCAATTTGAGTTTCGCCACGGCTTCGTCGATTTCCCTTGGCACAACATAAACTCGAGGAGGCATTCTTTCGTTCTTAACTAGGTATTCGACGCATAGGGCTTGATTGGCAAAGGACATGTCCATAACTTCGGATGGGTGTCCCTCGGCGGCTGCGAGGTTTACTAGGCGTCCCTCAGCAAGGAGGTAAAGCCTTTTCCCGTTCTTTAACGTGTATTCTTCGAGGTTAGGTCTTATCAGCCGTTTTGAAACCGCAAGTTCTTCAAGGTCTTTTAGGTTTATTTCCACGTTGAAGTGGCCGCTGTTGGCAAGAATGGCTCCGTCCCGCATCTTCCGCATATGTTCTTTGCAGATGACATTTATGTTGCCCGTGGCTGTAACGAAGACTTCGCCGACTTCTGCGGCTTCGCTTATGGGCATGACGCGGAAACCGTCCATAACGGCTTCAAGAGCCCTTAACGGGTTGGCCTCTGTAACTATGACGTTGGCGCCCATGCCTCTGGCTCTTTGGGCTATGCCTCTTCCGCACCAGCCGTAACCGCAAACCACAACGTTTTTGCCCGCTAATAGGATGTTTGTGGCTCTCAAGACGCCGTCTATAGTGCTTTGGCCGGTTCCGTAACGGTTGTCGAAAAGATATTTCGTGTATGCGTCGTTGACAGCTATAATCGCGTATTTTAGGGTGCCGCTTTTTTCCATGGCTTTAAGCCTCAAAACCCCCGTGGTTGTTTCTTCTGTTCCGCCTTTCACGTTTGGTAGGACGTCTGTTCTTTTGCTGTGAATTGTGGTTACAAGGTCTGCTCCATCATCCAATGTTATCAAGGGCTTGCGGTCTATGACCCTTTCAATACACCAGTAATACTCTTCTGTGGTTTGTCCACGCCATGCAAAAACGTGGACGCCAAGCTGGGCTATGGCTGCCGCAACTTCATCCTGCGTCGAAAGAGGATTAGAACCGCAAAGGGCGACGTTTGCGCCGCCGGCCAAAAAAGCGTTCACCAAAACGGCGGTTTCCTTTGTCACGTGAAGACAAGCGCCGAGGGTTACCCCTTTCAATGGTTTCTCTTGGCTGAACCTTTTTTTGATCTGGTTTAGCACTGGCATGTGTTTTGAAGCCCATTCTATTTGCAGAAAACCTTTCTCCGCTAGGCTTTCATCCTTAACCTTGTAGTTCGTCAAGAGGGTCCACTTCCTTCATGCATTTTTGCGGCTTGACTATTTAATGTTGCGTTTAAGTCGTTCTAGAAGGCTGTTTTTGGCTTTTTCAGCCATTTCCATAACTTCTTCGCAGTTCACTGTTGTTAAACGTCTGTTCTCCACTACTATTTTGCCATTCACTATGACGGTTTCAACGTCTGTGGCTTTCGCCGCGTAGACAAGGTGGCTTATCTCGTTGTGGACTGGGCAAAGGTGCGGTTTAGCAAAGTCTATTATGGCTAAGTCTGCTTTTTTGCCAGCTTCTATTGAGCCTATCTCCGAATCCCATGAGAGCGCCCTCGCGCCTTCTATTGTTGCCAAACCTAAAACTTGGGTTGCCGGCATCAGTATTGGATTTTTGTTTATGCCTTTGTGAAGTAAAGCCGCCATCTTCATGACCTCAAACATGTCCGCTGAATTGTTGGAGGATGGGCTGTCGGTACCAAGCGAAACCGTTACGCCCTGCTCAAGCATTTTTGGAACTGGGCTTATGCCGGAGGCAAGCTTAAGGTTTGAAATCGGATTGTGAGAAACTTTAACCCCTCGACGTTTCATGACCGCCATATCCTTGTCTGTTAAAGCCACACAGTGCGCCGCAACCACATGGTTGTCTAAAACGCCCAAGGAATCCAAATATTCCATGACGCCGCCATGTAGGCTTACGTTAAAGGCTTTGCGGATTTTCTCCGACTCGTCGCTTGTCTCTGCCACATGAATGTGCCAAATAATCGGTGCCCTTTCATAACCATACTTTTCGTTTAATTTGCCGCACAGCACTTTGAGCTCCCGCATATATTCAGGATCAACCGTGTAAGGCGCATGGGGGTCAACGCTGACCCTTATCAGTCCATCTGCTTTGCCATGCCAGTTTTTGGCTAAATCCTCCAACGCTTTTTTGTCCTCTTTTTTACGCCATGAAAAGCACACATGTCCCACAACTGCCCGCACGCCAACGTCGGCGAAAGCCTTCGCCTCGTTTTCATCTGGCATGTAATGGTACATGGTATTAACAGTTGTTGTGCCGCCTAAAACAGACTCCACAGCCGTCAAAAGAGCCCCAACATAAATGTCATGGGCGTTCATGTGCCCCTCCAAAGGCCAAATCCACTTCTCAAGCCATTCTTGCAGTGGCAAGTCATCTGCATAGCCCCTTAACAAACTCATGGCGGCGTGCTGGTGCGTGTTGACAAGCCCAGGAATAACCACCTTGCCCTTCGCGTTTATCCTCTCATAGCCTCGTGGATATTTCCCCAATATCTCGCTGGTTTTTCCAACGTCAACTATCGTTTGGTCTTCAACGACTACAGCACCATCCCTAATCACTTGGCCGTTTTTCATGGTGATTATTGTTCCGCTGTGGATTACAATCTCCATTTATCGGGTCCCACGCTTTTTGGAAAAAAGCCTAGCTGCAAGAAGCGTTAAGCCAGCCGTGAAGAATATGGCTTCAAAGAATTCATGGTGCATTATGTCCGCCAAGTCAAAGGGTCTCTGCCAAAAAATTAGATGATGCAAAATCAGCAAAACGCCTAATGCTATTAGGCAAAGGCTGAGGGCATACGCCTTGTCCATCGTTCACCACACGTCTCGTTCCATCTTGAAGATGGCAACTTTAACTTTTCCGCTTAAACCTTATAACACGTTCTCTATCCTAAAATCTCTGTGCTTCAAGAGGGAAAGTTTTGGCTTACAAAAAGTTTCGAGTAGTCAAGCCGGAAATCCGCGTTTTAGGCGTTGACGACGGAATATTTAAACCGAGAACGCGTGGTTACGTGCCAGTCATCGGTGTTGTTTTCCGTGGAGGATACTGGCTTGACGGAGTGATGCACACAAAAATCAAGGTGGACGGTATGGACGCCACAAGAAAAATCGCCCAAATGATAATTGGTTCGCCTCATTACAAACAGTTAAGGGTGGTGATGTTGGATGGAATAACCTTCGCCGGCTTCAACGTTGTTGACATAAAAAAGCTGTACGCCGAGACGAAGCTTCCAGTCATAACTGTGACCCGTGAAAAGCCAAACCTCAAAGAGATTCAAGAGGCTTTAAAAAACCTTCCAAAAAGCGAGGAACGCTGGAAAGCCATATTAAACGCTGGAGAACCAGTAGAAGTGTCGGTTAAAGGCGGTAAAAAAAGGATTTACATGCAGGTGGTTGGAATAACCCTAGAAGATGCCATAAAAATCTTGAAGTTGACATCCACTCGAAGCAATATTCCCGAAGCCCTCCGCGTGGCCCATTTAATTGCTTCCGGCATAACCCCGCTATAGTTCTAGAATATTTATCGTGGACAAGAAAAGTTTAAAAGACACAGTGAACATGGGAAAACAAACGAAGATCGGAGCTTCAAACAATGGAATTTTGTCCAAAATGTGGAACTCGTCTTGTCCCTAAAAAGGGTAAAAACGAGAAAAAGGAATCCCTAACCCTCGTTTGTCCAAAATGCGGATACAAACGGCAAATAGTAGGCGAGGAAGTAACGCCCAAAGTGGCGAAAATCATACAACACAACCCCCAACAACAAGTTGCTGTGATAGGCAAGGAAGAACAGAAACTGCGAACACTGCCAACAGTGAGGATAGAATGTCCCAAGTGCGGAAACAACACAGCCTATGTTTGGCAAGTGCAAACCCGCGGAGCAGACGAATCCTCAACCCAGTTTTTGCGCTGTACAAAATGCGGCTACACGTTTAGAGAATACAGTTAGCACAAGCGTGGCAGCATCACTTTTAAAGTATAAAGTTTTATAATTCTAAGCATTACCCTTTAAAAGGGAGAGGCATGTTTAGACTTAAAGTTGCAGACGCCAAACTTTTAAGGGACATGGCGAACGCCATATCCATCCTCGTGGACGAGGCCACATTCCAGATAACTCCGGAAGCCCTAAGCCTTAGAGCTATGGATCCATCTCGCGTTGCCATGGTGGACTTTGAATGGCCAAAAACAGTTTTTGACGAATACGTCTGCACAGAACCCACAAAAATATGCATAAATATAAGTGAACTACTGAAACTTTTGAAGAGGGCTGGCAAAGGAGAAATTGTCGAATTAGCCCTCGACGAAAAAACTGGCAAACTGCAAGTGAAAATGACTGGAAAATACACACGTACATTCACTATGCCAACTCTAGAAGCTTCTGAGGAAGAAGTGCCAACACCGAAAATAACCTTCAACGTGAGAGCAAAAGCAACAACCGAAGGACTGCGCGAAGCCATAGAAGACGCTGAACTCGTAAGCGACCATGTCCGCATAGAAGCAGACAACGAGAAATTGGTTTTTCAAGCTACAGGCGACTTAATGGGCGCCACAATAGAACTCAAAAAGGGAAGCGACGCCCTACTCGACTTGGAAGCAAAAGAACCGTCAAAAGCAACTTTCAGCCTAAGCTACCTAACAGAAATAATTAAGGCGGCGTCAGCCACATCCGACATCGCAGTCCTCGAGTTTTCCACAGACATGCCCATAAAACTGGACTTCCAACAAGCCGGAGAGGGAAAACTAGTCTTTTATTTGGCGCCAAGAATAGAAACAGCCTAGTGGAAAAGATGCAAACCGCAACATTAAAGTTCACAAAAAACGATCTAGCCAAATATCCCTTTCTCAAAGAGGCAGCAGAATACGTAAAAACCCTAGACCTAAAAATCGAAGACTTGGCAAGCCCGGAATTCTCCCAAATTCTGGAACGCGCCAAAGAAAGAGTTGAAGAAGCCATATTATACGCTATAGTTTCCAGAAAACTTCAAAACGAGGAAGTAGAAATCCTATCCTTTCCAGCAGCCATAATGCTTGCGGCAGCCACAGAAAACCCGTTCATAAAAAGGCGTTACGCCCTGGCAGAGGCAAAACAGGCCTACAACGACCTAAAATTCGAACCTAAAGAGAAAATTTTAGCTATAGCCAAGAACTTTCAGTGGAAAGTTGAACCAGTACTTTCCGAAGAAGCAGCGGAACCCTACCAGTTTAAACTCTATTTTACAGACTATTTAAGAAACACGACAAGCCTCCGCGACAAAAAATGGAAACTCGTCAATAGACTATTAGCCAACGGAAACGTCTACTTAACAAAAACCGAAACTGCAAGGCTCCTTAGCGAGGAAGTTAGACGTCATATGGAAAAACGCCTAGAAATTGGCGAACTTCCAAAACTACCACCAAAAATCGTCGACACAGCGGAAAAACTAAAAACTCTAACATTAGAAAAAGTAAGCAAAACCGAAATAGAAGGCATACCAAAAACAATAAAGCCAGAAGCCTTCCCACCATGTATAACAGCCCTCTACGAAGCCGCCAAAAAAGGACTCCACCTACCCCACATAGCCAGGTTCACTCTGACAACATTCCTAATAAACATTGGGATGCCAACAGAAAAAATAATAGAACTGTTCCGAAACACACCAGACTTCAACGAACGCCTAACCCGATACCAAGTAGAACACATAGCAGGCGAAAGAGGCTCAAGAACAAGATACAAACCGCCAAAATGCGAAACCCTCCAAACCCATGGAATATGTACAAATCCTAACTTTTGTGGTGAAATTAAACATCCGCTAAAACAATTCTTGTTAAATTATCAAAAAAGCTCCGACACATCGAAGTCGAGACCGACGGGTCATGGAGGTAATTCAATATGACATATTGGAAAAACAAACAGGTCTTAGTCACCGGTGGTGCAAGCTTTATTGGTAGTCACTTAGTCGACAAACTTGTTGAGTTAGGAAGTAATGTTACAGTTGTAGATAATTTCAGTAGCGGGACTCTTGAAAACCTTGCACAATCCCTTCATAAAATTCGTGTTGTAAAAATGGACCTAGAATGGTGTCACCTCGAAGAACTTGTGAAAATATTTGAGGGCCACGAGGTTGTTTTCCATTTAGCTGCAACCCATGGAGGAAGGGGTTTTATTCACACTCATCCCGCTGATGTATGCTCCAATTTTGCAATAGATCATCATGTTTTTGAGGCATGTCTGAAAGCTAACGTTGAAAGAGTAGTTATGGCTAGCAGCGCTTGTGTATATCCCCCTCAACTTCAATCAACTACGAATTCTGATTACTTGTTAAAGGAGGACGACAGCGATCCATTTGCGCTGGATAAACCCTTAAGCGCTGATATAGAATACGGTTGGGCTAAACTTATGGGGGAGGTTCAACTAATCGCATTTATAAAACAATATGGAATGAAAGGCTGTATCCTAAGGTTTGTAACGGCATACGGTCCAAGAGAAAACGAGACACACGCAATAATCGCCTTAATCTATAAGGCCTTTGAAAGAATGGATCCATATGTTATATGGGGCTCAGGGGAGCAGGAAAGAGACTTCACCTATGTCTCCGACATAGTTGATGGGACAATCCTTGCAGCTGAAAAAATAACCGACGGCACACCGATAAATTTAGGCACAGGGCGGAGATACAAGATAAAAGACGTTGCCGCTAAAATATTTGAAATAATGGGGTGGAAACCTAAACGTATAATTTATGATAGATCAAAACCAGAAGGAGTCGCAAGTAGGGCGTTAGATGTATCTAGAGCTAAACATCTTTTGGGTTGGACACCCAAAGTCGGTCTCGAAGAGGGCTTACGCAAGACCATTCAATATTATGTTAATACCCATAAGCCTAAAGGCTATGTTGATGAGAAAATACTAATGGAGCGCTCAGTTACGTGAGCGAAAAAGTTATTGACACTTTCACACACAAAGTTGGAAAAGCTGAAGTAGCTGTACTTATGCCTGTTCATAACGAAGCTAAAACAATCGAAGAAACTGTTAAGTCATTTTACAACGTCATAGGTTCTAAAATGCCTCTAGAGATTGTTTTAAGTGAAGATGGGAGCAATGATAATACTCAAGAGATTATTGAAAAAATAAGCGAAATGATACCTTTGAAAGCCATACTTTCGCCTTTCCGCAAAGGATATGCCGGAGGAATAAAAGATGGATTAAAACTAGTTGAAGCTGAATATGTATTAATAACCGATTCCGATGGACAACATGACCCAACCGACTTTTGGAAGCTTTGGAATCTACGAACCAATTACGATATAGTAAGTGGTTGGAGAAAGAACAGGGCGGACGCTTTTCACAGAAAGGTTATGTCTAAAATATTTCAGTTAATGGTTAAGTGCACATTTAATCTACCAAATTTTATGGATATGACTGCACCATTCAAGCTAATGAAAACAGAAGTTGCAAGAGAAATAGCAAGTGAATGCAAATACATGAGCGAAAGCTTCTGGAACGAATTCACTGTAAGAGCCTATACAAAGGGCTTCAATATTGTGGAGATCTCAGTAAACCATAGAAGAAGAATGGACAATAGCTCCACTCGTGTTTATAAACCTTGGAAAATTCCTAAAATCGCCTGGACCCAAGTTAATGCATTATTCAAGCTCAGGTCAGAAATTCGGAATTGTCAAGAACTAAAATGTTAACTACTAAGGTTTTGTAAACAATAAATTACCATACATGAAAGGACAGGCAAAGCGGAAAATGAAGATTCTTGAGGTCGCGGCGGATGCGCCTCCGTATAAAGGTGGAATAAGCCGTCTAGTAAGCATACTCTCCACGGGACTTAAAAAGCGAGGTCATGTAGTACAAATTATATCACCTAAAATAAGACTAAAAGAATTTAAGTTTAGCACTATCCCGTTTCATCGATGGAATGATTATGATTTAATTCATTTACATGGGCCGACACCTTTTCTCTCTGATTTAATGCTTGTTCGTTCAAAAGTGCCAATTGTTTATACTCATCACGCGGAGATATGCTGGATTTCAAATAGCATTTCGAAGATCTATAGAAAAGTTCACAGTTTCTTAGCGAGAAAAGCTCAAGCTGTGGTGGTTCATTCATACGACTATAGACTGCTCTTCAAAAATTTACCAAATGTTTGGGTTGTGAGACCCCCAGCTTCATTCCTTCCACCCAAAGGCCTTGACATGAGAAGTAAAGAAGGTCCCTTCACTGTTCTGTATGTAGGCCAATTTCGCCCTTTCAAAGGAATAAATGTGTTTATCAAAGCAGCTAAACTATTAAAGAATGTGAATTTTTTCCTGGTGGGAGATGGATATCTAAAGCCAAAATTTATGCGGATGTCCAAAGATCTTTTAAACGTTAAATTTTTTGGGAATTTAGACGATAATAAGTTAGTTGATTTGTATAAACGTGCTCATGTTATATGCCTTCCATCCATAAATACAACCGAGGCTTACGGACTTGTTTTGATAGAAGGTGCTTTGTTTGGGTGTGTTCCCATAGCTTCAAATCTTCCTGGTGTGAGGGAAAATATATACTTGTTAAAGGGTTTGCTTTTTGAACCAAAATCGCACTATTCCTTGGCTCAAAAAATTAGCATGCTATGTCGCAACAGAAAATTATGGGCTGAACTTTCTGAGAGATCTTACGTTGCTGCTGTTAATTACGCAAATACATTCACATTAGACTATTACGTGGACAACCATGAGAGAATATTCCAGAAATGTCTAAGTACCTCAAATAGCTTTCCAACGATAGGTGATGTTAAGAAATGCAAATGAAAGATACACTCAGACTGCTACTCATATTGGCTGCCGGAATTTTCTTCAGACTCTACAACCTATTGTTTTTCCATCATATGACAGCTGACGAATGTGTTTACACTCAAGCGGTTTTTGCCCTGACAAAGGGGTGTGTTCCTTATAAGGATATCTTCATTGCGCATCCTCTTCTTTACTTTCTAATTGAATATCCCTTCATATACTTCTCCCCAAATCTGTTAAGTGCGAGGTTGGTTTCCATACTGCTAAGTGTTGGGACTATGTTGCTTGTTTTTCATACTGCTAATAACCTATATTCTCGAAGTACAGCATTACTTGCTTTGGCCTTTTTCGCTTTATCACCTTACGTTTTATATTATAACAAACTGGCTGTTGTAGAAAATGCGGTTTTGTTTTTCATCTCTCTCACACTTTATTTCTTTTTCAGATACTGCAAAACTGGTGGAGAAAAGAACATACTTGCTTGCGGCTTTTTCTCGGGACTTGCATTTCTTTCAAAGTATTCAGCGCTTTTGGTGGTGATGGTTATAGTTTTCTTTGTAGCTTTAAAAGGTTTTAAGAAACTTATGACATTTATAGCTTCTGCCCTGATAATGCCTTCTATATTTTTACTCTTACTGGTTCTCTTCAATGTTCATCAATATTGGTTCATTCAAACAGTTATCTTTCAAACAATTCGTTTTGACTTTCCAGTATCTATCAAATTATTTGAGTTTGGAGTATTTTTCGCGCTGTCTTTACCGTTGTTTGTGGCTACAACACCAATTTTATTTGTTAGAAAGGAAAGGGAAGATATTACATTAATATTGCTGTATGGAATTCCGTTTATGTTCATCCTTTTGGGTAAGGTGCTTATTAACCATTACTTTTTGATGCTCACACCTATCCTTTGCATCATCGCAGCTAAAAGCTTCAATCAATACATAAATCTCAAACGTACAAAAGTAAAAATGATGACGTTGATTCTCTTAGTTTTTACGATTCACTTCCTTCTGTCGAGCAATATTTTCTTGGGTTCTCCTAGTTCTGAATCAGCTGTCCGCGCCAAAATGGAGATTGCTAATTATATAAAGAGCATAACCACCGATAACGATAAAATTTGGACAACAGAAGCTGACATAGCTTTCTTTGCCGAAAGGTTAATAGTGACTCCAAATTCAACCATATGGAAATATCAAGGATTCTATGAGGATGTTTGGGGCTTCATTGGTACATCTTATGTTGGTGAATTCGCTGGTTATTCAGGTGGGCTAATAACCATTAGTGAAATTCAACAAGCTTTGGAATCTGAAAAGCCCAAAGTTATAGTTATTACGAAAAGTAAAATTACAGACATTTTAATCTGGAACGGAATAAATACTCCCAAATACCGTGAAAATGGTTTGAAGGACTACATCCTTGCAAAATACTGTTTGAATTTCAGCCGCTATGATATGGATGTCTATGTGATAAAAACAGGAAAATAAATTAATGGCTAATAATAAACGGGTGCAACTTATAGGAATTGCTAATAAGCCGCTTTTCTTAAGCATTAAATAAGGTGTGGAGAATCAAAGTTGAATCAGAAATCCTATAGTTTTGTCCGGAGCCTTTTTGGCGAGTATTATAGGCGGTATTATTTGTCGGATTTTCCTTCAAAAATGGATAGGCGTGAGTTTGGCTTCAACTTGTTTGAGGGTTTTATGCTTCGCCATAAAAGTTTCAGTACTCCCGAAGAGTTGAAGAGTTTTTTGGAAATTTCCATTCCCATGGATGCTTATTATTCCTGCGCGTATTATGAGAACCCAACGGCGGAAATGGACCGAAAGGGATGGATTGGGGCGGATTTAATCTTCGACGTTGACGCCGACCATATACCGACAGACTGCGACAAAGTCCATGATGAATGGACCTGCAGCGCATGCGGCTTCGTTGGAAAAGGAGTAACACCCGAAAAATGTCCTATATGTAATGGGGAAAAGTTTAACGTAACTACTTGGCCTTGTGAAACGTGCCTTGAATCGGCAAAAACGGAGACAATAAAGCTTTTAGATATGCTTATGGACGACTTCGGCTTTTCTAATAGGGAAATTTATGTGTTTTTTTCAGGACACCGTGGTTACCACGTTCAAATTGAAAGCGAAACTGTTCTAGCATTGGATGCTATTGCAAGAAAGGAAATTGTTGATTACATAACTGGACTTGGTTTTAACGTTGAACCATTAGATACAACCCAACGGTATTTCTACGGTTGGAGAAAACGTATCAACCAGAGTGTATTAGAGTTCATAAATAAAGCAACGGAGGAAGATCTTGTAAGGATTGGGCTAAAGAGAAATTTGGCTAAAGCAATAATGCAAAACAAGAACGTTTTTCTTGAAAATTGGGTTTCCGGAACATGGCGAAACATTAAAGGGGTTGGACCTGAAACAAAAAAGCGAATAATGGAGCATTCTGTGAAGATGCAGTCTGCAAAAATAGACACTGTTGTTACTACAGACATACATCGTCTAATTAGGTTGCCCAATACATTGAACGGTAAAACTGGGCTCAAAAAAACATGGCTCCCAGCGAATGAAATTGAAAGTTTTGATCCGTTTGATGAGGCCATAGCTTTTAAAAAAGGCACAGTGCCCTTGTTTGTATCGGACGCTCCCAGATTCAGACTCGGGGGCGAAACATTCGGGCCATATAAAAGACAAAAAGTAGAATTGCCCACGTCGGCTGCGGTCCTCTTAATCTGCAAAAACAAAGCTGAGGTGTTAGGCTGATTGTACAACGAGCTACTTGATAAATGGAAGAACGAATTAAAAAACAAGGAACTCGAGGTGCTTCCCGGTGATTTTGTTCAAAAAATCGCAAACTACCTTAAAGAAATAGCAAAGGAACAGAAAATGCTTGACAAGAAAACGGTTAAGGCAAGTCTTTTGAAGATTGAGGAACACAATGTTAAACGCATGCTTGATGACATGACGAGAATTCGATATAAAAAGTTGATTAAAACAGCTATGAGAGGTGTGGAAAAGGCACAAGGGCTTATGTCCTTCGAGGAAAAGGTTTACTCAAACCTACGGGCAGCCTCAGAAACATATCAGACCTTTATCAAAGAAATATTTTATGTACGTGGAGAAAAAGCAGAGAGTGAATCTAAGTTTGCTATTCTGCGAATTTTGAAAGATGTCCCTCAAATAGTGGGGTCTGACATGAAGGTTTACGGTCCATTTAAAGCTGAAGACATAGCAGTAATGCCCTTTGGAAACGCTAAAATCCTCGTTAAACAAGGCCTAGCGTCAGAAATTGAAATTGGCTGAAACTAACTTGTAAAACGGTTTTTTACAATTCTCCATATCAGCTGAGTTCCTGTTATTATTAGTAGATAGCTAATGATCCAGACAACAGAATAAAGTGGACCGTAATAGTCATGGAACCGCCTCCAGTTTCCCCCATTAACGGCTACAAGAAAGATTGAAACAATCCTTAATACATTGATGAAATATGTGACTGCTGCACCTATAAAAAAGTAGGCAAGTTTAGCCTTTAGCGAAGGGACAAACTCTCTTAAAAACAGCAAGGTAACGATTGAATATAGAAGTAAGCTGTCTACCCCTGCACATGGCCATGCTATACCGAACCCCGCCAAAAGAACATTTTGGGCATTATATACTTTTAAGGTTGTTATTAAGCCATAAGCTGGATCCATACTATTTGATAGGGTGGTTTTGAAGCCCATAATGTTAAGGACGTTTGCTGCCAGCTGGGATGTGGTTGGCACAATTATTTGGAAGGGGATAAATCTGCCAAAAGGATATAGGTTGTCTACCAAGTACACTAGCCCAATGGTTCCTAAAAAGAAAATTGAAAGCGAATATTTTGTTAAAGTTTCAACTTTGTACTCAGCAACTATTACCAACACCAGTAAAATTGTAAAAGTTAAGTATTCTACAGCTAGAGGCATCAACCGAACATGGTCTGGGTATACTCCATGACTGACGGCGAAGTTTACAATAGAATCATTGAAGCCGGCGTAATTGGCTATAACAACATAAACCGTGGGAAGAGCCAAAAACACTGGTAGAATTAAAGTTTTAAAGGATTTTCCTCTCCACCGGTCTTCCAACACTTCCCAGCTTAATATGGTTTCCATGACAATAAGCCATATAAAGAATAGATAGTACGTCCGCCCTTTCCACGTCATATCAAAAGAGGCTGGATAAAGGTGATACAAAATCAGAAGCGGTACAGCAAACACGACGATCGGTGTGAATTTTTTAATGGTTGAAATCAGCTTGTTTTGTAAGGTTGCGTTCATCAAGACTACCCGTCAAGGTTTGTTTCTATTCTTCTGAAATTTTGTTAAGCTTAAAATAATAAGCTTAAAATATTAAGATTAAGAAATGTATAGCTTGTCCGGCGAGATGGCAGATTGTGGAAGTTAAGAAAGGCTTCATTGAAGGTTTCTTGGTAATAGGCTTTGCAATTTTCATTGCTGGTCTATTAACTGGCATGTTGGCAATAAACCTTGTGAATTTAAAGTTGGATTCTGTCTCTCTTTTCATGATGTTTACGCTTGGCTTTTTGGCTGGAATGTTGGCTGTTGCCCTCGTGCTTGTTTCTGTGAAAATGAGGGAGTTGGGGAAGAATGTTTGAACCGTTATAACGGTTTAACTAGAAAAAGGTATAAGTGCGTGTTTGTTTTTCTCTAGAGGAAAGTGATCTCAAATGAATGTGCCAAAGGAGATTAGGACTTACTGTCCAAGGTGTAGGACGTATCAAGTTCATGCTGTTTCGCTTTATAAGGCTGGTAAGCGCAGGGCTTTGGCTAAGGGTGAGCGTCACCACGAGCGTGAGAAAAAGGGTTATGGTGGGCAGAAGTATCCGCTTCAGCGGAAGTTTGCTAAAACTACTAAAAAGCAAACTTTGAAGTTGAAGTGTAAGGTCTGTGGTTATACGAGGCATAAAGAGGGGATTCGTTTAAGGAAACTCGTTATAGTTTAGAGTTGGCGGTGGTGGTTTATGGCGGAGTGGGAGAAGCTCATTCCAAGACCTAAAAGCACCTTTCTGAGGGTTAAATGTTTGAAGTGTGGTAATGAACAGATGGTTTTCAGCCACGCTGTGAACAGAGTTAACTGTAATGTTTGTGGCGCTGAGTTGGCGGAGCCGTCCGGCGGCAAAGCCATTATTATGGGGGAGATTGTTGCGGTTTTTGAGTAAGAGACGGTGAGGTTATGGTTTTAAAAAGGCAGGAGTGGCCTGAAGTTGGCGACTTGGTCATTTGCACTGTTGAGACGGTTACGGATTATGGGGCTTATGTTAGGCTTGACGAATATGATAAAAAGGGCCTTTTGCACATTTCTGAGGTTGCATCTTCATGGATTAGAAATATAAGGGATTATGTTCGAGAAGGGCAAAAGGTTGTTTTGAAGGTTTTGAGAGTTGACCCGGAAAAGGGGCATATAGACTTATCGCTTAGAAGGGTTACTAAACGAGAAAAGATTGAAAAGATGCTTTCTTGGAAGAGGGAGCGGAAAGCTGAAGGTTTGCTTCGCAGTGTAGCTGAAAGAGTCGGCATGTCTGTTGAAGAGCTTTATGAAAAGGCTGGAGCCATTATCGACGAGAAATACGGCTTATATGAAGGTTTTGAAAAAGCAGCCATGGAAGGGGTGGAAGTTTTAACAAAGATAGGTGTTCCAGAAAACCTCGCCGAGGTTTTTGTCGAAGTTGCAAGGGAAAGAATTCGTGTACCCATGGTGAAGGTCAGAGGGATAGTTGAGCTTCGCTGCCCGCGGCCAGACGGAGTTAAAGTGATAAAGGAGGCTTTTTTGAACGCTAAAAAGGCTGAAAAAGCGCGAGATGTGAAAGTTAGATTTTACGTTATGGCTGCGCCAAAGTATTGCGTTGAAGTTTCGGCTGACAACTATAAGCATGCGGAAGCTGTTCTACAAAAGGTTGCTGACAACGTTATTTCGAGTGTTGTTAAAGCCGGTGGACAAGGAGCCTTTAGAAGGGAGAAATAGTGGGTTGGCTTCTAAGGAAATGTGAAAAATGCGGAACATATACACTAAAGAAGGACAAGTGTCCAAAATGTGGCGGGGTTGTTCGAGTGCCGCACCCTCCAAAGTTTTCGCCTGAAGACAAATACCTTAAGTATCGAATGGCCTTGAAAAAGGAGGTTTCGGGTTGAAGGAGACTTTAGTCAAAGAGCTAATGAAGGTTGAGTTAAAAAATCCGATATTGATTGAGGGGCTTCCGGGGCTCGGGCTTGTTGGAAAAATTGCCATACGGTACATGGTTAAGCAGTTGGGGGCTCAGAAATTTGCACATTTATATTCGCCTCATTTTCCATACTTTGTGCTTGTGAGTAAAAAGGGGAGTGTTAGGCTTTTACGGGGAACTTTCTACTTTTGGAAGAACGAGAGAGGCGAAAACGACTTGATATTGTTTACCGGTGATAGTCAAGCCCAAACGATTGAAGGACAATATGAGATTTCCAATAAAATATTAGATTTTGCCAAGCAGTACAATGTAAAACTTGTAATTACAATAGGCGGTTATAGGGTGGAGGTGAAGGACAAACCAAAGGTCATAGCAGCAGCTACAAGTCCGAAAATTCTTGACCGTGCCCTAAAAGCCGATGCCATAATAAGCCCTCTTGGAAGTCCCATCGTCGGGACGGCTGGTTTAATTTTGGGCCTAGCGCCCTTTAAGGGGGTTGATGCCTTGTGCCTTCTCGGTGAGACGAGAGGTTATCTTCCTGACCCAAAGGCCGCAAAAAGCGTTTTGGAAGTTTTAATGAAGCTTCTAGGCTTAAGCCTTGACCTTTCGGGGCTTGACGAGGAAATTGCCAAAGCTGAAAGTATGGTTGCTCGTCTGCAGAGGATTGAAGAGAAAAGAGCTTTGCAAGCAGAGGAAATGCGAAGAGAAGAGGGTAAGAAGATAACCTACATATCCTAGAGAGAGGATGTGGCGATTTCGCTTTCGATTATTTTGTCTATTCTTTCAGCTGCGTCTCCATCTCCATAAGGGGAGTTCTCAGGCAATTTTCCCGATTTTTCTAAAGTCTCTTCCATTGCTTTCAGTATGTTTTGCTTGTTTACTCCCACGACTTTTGCGAAGCCAGCTTAACCGCCTCTGGTCTTTCCGTTGAGATTCGCAAAACCAAAACGGTCTTTCTTATAGGTGGAGCTGTGGCTTCTTCTTGTACACCTCCAGAGTCTGTGAGAATTATTTCACATTTCCTCATCAGCATTAGAAAGTCTGGGTATCCCACTGGAGGCAAAATTTGAAGGTTTTCAGATTTTTTGACTTTGCTGTAAAGCCCGTTTTGTTTCAGTCTTTTTTCTGTGCGTGGATGCACGGGGTAGACGACTGGTATGGGTGATTCCATAAAAGCCTCCATGAAATTTTTGAGAATTTGGGGGTTGTCCACGTTTTCCGCTCTGTGCGCCGTTGCTAATGCAAATTTTTGGAAGCGCACAGTTTCCAATATTCTTGATTTTTTCTCGGCTATGGCCGCATATTGCATTACAGCGTCTATAACGGTATTGCCGGTGACGAAAATTTTCCCCCAAACGATTCTTTTCTGAGGTTTATTTCAGCGTCCTTGTTGTGCAAAAAGGTATGTAGAAAGATGATCTGTTAATCGTCTATTATGTTCTTCTGGCATGCGTAGGTCAAAACTTCTAAGCCCAGCTTCTACGTGTCCTACGGGTATTCCTAGTTTGACTGAGGCTAAAGCTGTTGCTAAAACATCGTTTGTGTCGCCTTCGATGAGAACAAGCACCAGTTTTGTCCTTTTTAGCAGTTTTTCTATGCTGGCAAGGGTTCTGGCCGTTTGTGTTCCTTGTGAGCGAGATCTAACCTGACAGCAGTAGTGTGGGTTTGGAAGTTCAAGTTTTTCGATAAACCTTTGAGACATTTCATGGTCATAATGTTGACTGCAATGAACAAAAATGTACGGGATGCCTCTTTTTTAAGCGCCTTCACTACTGAAGCCATTTTTATGATTTCGGGCCTCGTGCCGACAACGACCATAATGTTGTTCATGATGTTTTCCCCTTATTCACGTAAAGCCTGTTTGCTTTTTAAATTTCTTTAAACTCAAAATTTTGAATATTTTTGGGTGGTTCTAACCTTTGGTAAGTCATTCGAATTAAAATTGTTAGATTGCGTTGTTTTCTGTGACATACAAATCGTCTTACTTTTTCATTTTATCTTGCAGTAAAATCACGGTTGGAGATGAGGATATGCATCTGCTGAAAAATAGGACTGGTTTAAGCGTCGTAGTAACTACCCTAATAATACTGGTGGTTTCAGTTCTGCTAGCCACAATTGTAACGTTTTACGCCGTGAACGTGGTTACGACAAGGGTGCAGGAGGAGTCGTTGCACCTAACAAAACAGCACGTGTGGTACAGTGCAAGCCAAGGCTGGGCTGTGGCGGCGCTGGTTATTTTGAACACTGGTGGCAGAGACGTGGTGATTGACAAAATATCGGTGCGGGGGTCAAGAATCTCCATGGTCAAAAGTATACTATTGGAGGACAAACACCGTTACGGTTTCAGCGGACTTAAATGTAACCATGGTTAAGCCAAGCAACATGACGACGACTCAGTGGAAGCAGATATTTGGGTATCTTTCGGATGGCGAAACCTTTGAGAAAGCGTCCAACGATTTGACGTTAAAGTCCAGCTGGACTATGGTCTTGTATATAGAGGATCCGGACAGCATAGCGTCTAATGATGTGGGCAGAACTGTCGGCATAACAGTGTTTACTGCGAACGCTCAGTACTATGTCGAAGCCAACGTGGAGGCTGCTCAATAACGCTGCAACATTTTTCTATGTCTTCTTTAAGTAGCTCTCCCTAGGCTCGTAGATTGTTCCTTCACGCAGCAGCTGCATGATTAGGCGTTCAATTTCATTCCTTGGAATGTTGTATTCGGCTTCGAGTCTGTTGATTAAAGCTACCCTTTCAACCATGCCTGTTTCCCTTTCCATTTCCGCCAGCACCGAAAGCAGTATTTGCAGTTTATCTCTGAGACTTTTCGGTTTGCCAGTCATTATCAAGTCTATGTCGATTTTTTTAGAGGAAAAGTCTATGCCAACTTCTTCAAGGGACTTTTTCATTATATTTATGGCTGCCTCAGCGTCTTCGGCTAAAACCTCGGTGCGGAGGGCGGCTCTGGCTCTGGCTTCAGCTATACGTATAAGCGATTCAAGTTGGCGGGCTGTTATGGCTATGGGAGAGCCCTCTGGCTCGCTTGCAGTCCGCATGGCTAAATAGAAGTTTTTTATTCGTTGCATTGCCTCTTCGGTTAGAACGGGCTTTATGGTTTTTGCGTAGCTTATGTACTTTCTCAAAAGTTCTATCGATATCGGAGGCTCTGTGGGACTTACGCCTCTTCTGTGGATTTCAAGGATGTGCTCTGACATTTTCCCATCAACTTCCTTGTTTGGCACGTCTCTCAACACGAATATGAGGTCGAATCTTGAAAGAATGGTGACGGGCAGCGAAATGTTTTCCGTTATTGTTCTTCGCGGCTCATATCTTCCCAAAGCCGGGTTGGCAGCCGCCAAAATTGCTGTTCTAGCGTTTAAAGTTGCCACTATGCCGCCTTTCGCCACAGAAACCGTGTGCTGTTCCATGGCTTCATGAATAGCCACACGGTCTTCTGGGCGCATTTTGTCTATTTCGTCGATGCACGCTATTCCCTTGTCAGCCAGCACGAGGGCTCCGGCTTCAAGGCTCATTCCACCACCTTTTTCGCGTATAACAGCTGCCGTTAAGCCAGCCGCTGTGGTTCCACGACCGGAGGTATAGAGTCCTCTTGGGGCAACCCGCGCCACATACTGCAGTAGCTGGGACTTTGCTGTTCCAGGGTCGCCTATCAAGAGAACGTTCAGCTCACCCCTTATGTTTATGTCTGGAAGACTTTTCGAGACGCCACCGAAGAGAAGGTACATTATCGCCTCTTTAACGTGTTCATAACCATATATAGAAGGAGCTATTGAGTTTATAATCCGCCTATGAATCCACGGGTCCTTGGCCAACTCCAGGATTTGTTTCTCCTCCTCTGGGGTTGGCAACGTGGCTTCAGGTTCTTTTCCCAAAACCTCGATAGAGTTTGCATCTAGATGCAGTGCAAAAACGCGGAGTTTTCCAACTTTCGGCATGGATGGAGCTGCCGCCCGGACAATTCCAACAATGGAAACGTGATCGCCGGGTCTGGCAACGTCAACGATTTCACCTCCAACAAGCTTTACATGTAGTGTTCGCGGAAGCTGTCCGGGTGGAAGGTCTTCGGGGCGCTCTTGCACGCGTAGGTCTTGCGAATCAATGAACGTGGATTCTTCCTGCACAAAGTCGAAGGGGCCTTTCCTTCTACATTGAGGGTTTGCACATGCAAAAGGAGCCTTCAAAAATGGGCCGGACTGGTCTACGAAGGTTGGCTCTCCGCATCCGCGACATTTGAAGGCTGCCCGCATCACCATTGGGCGGACAGGTGTTGAACGTACAACGATGCCTTCAATCATTACAAGTTTTCCAATGTGGGCCGCGCCAAGTTTCCGTAGTGGCGTGGGCTCCAGCAACCCAACAATTCTAACTGTCACTTTTTGTTTTTCCGCGTATTCCGGGGCCTCTATGGCGAGCTGGTTTTGCGCTGCGTTGTCCGCATGTCTCAAATATTCCTCTGGTTTTTCTATGAGCCTCTCTGCCAGTGTATGATCGAAGGCTAAAATGTCTTCAAAATCAACAATCAGTGATGTTTTGCCGGAAACTGCAAGCTGTGAAATTCTTTGGCGGTATTTCTCTGTCTTAAAAAGTTCTAGGAAACGTTCTTGGGGATCTGTCACCTCTAGTTCAGTCATTTTCCTTCTCCTCTGCTTTTTCTTTAAACTCTAGTAAGTGAGTCTTCCATTTATTGACAAGCATGTAAATCTTATCGTAAAGGAGCCTCTCCTCGGCTGTAAGGTTCTTTAAAACATGTTCCGTCTGGGCTGGTGCGGACGCTAGGGAAACTATTTTCTTCAGCCTCATGCTAACAATGTCCGTTGCCAACTGTTTCGCCTTCTCATATTCGCGAACTTTTTCCGGGTTTTTCGCTGCCTCCTCTTTTAGACCCGCTAGGAGCCTGCGAAGCTTGGGATAAAAATCCTTTGGAAGGTCGGAAATTTGGCCAGCTGTTTGGACGCGTTCCTTCCAGTGAATCTTGTAAAGTTTGACTGAATCAAGCAGATCCTCGCCTCGAAAACGGACCACTCCGAATTTTTCAAGCTCCCGCGCCACCCAATACAGGACTTCATACTCGTTTCCCTCTTCAAATGGACCTACCGTTAATCCTGCAAGCTTAATTTCCGGACAGTTTCGGTTAGCGATAACCCTTACTTGTGAATTTTCAAAAATGAAGTCTAACGCTTTAATCTTGCCGATGATGTCTCCCTGCAATATAGGCTCCCCTTCCGCTGATTCACTATTTTCTAGTGGGGCGGATATAAAAAGTGCAGTCTAGGAAAAGCGATAGGGAAGTTTAAAACCTTGCAAGTTTGCGTCGTTGTTAAGGTATAAGGCTTCTTTTCTTTTAGAAAGAGAAAATGGGAGTAAGTTTTAATCTAAAATTCTTTCGATGGCGTCTGCCTCTGCCTCGTGAGCCAACGGAATACCAGTTACCTTGGCTGCGAGCTCCGATAAGCTCATTAGGTCATTTCTGTCTATTAGGTCTAGTCGCCATTTCCTGGCGCCAGCCAAAAGCTGTTTTAAACCAACACCTATGCGATCCGTTAGGTATGTGTAGAGGCCTATGGCTTCCCATGGAATTTCCTTGAATCGTTCGCCATACTTCTTCTTAAGTTCCGGAACGGCTATGAAGAATTTCTCCGGAGTTGTGCCAAATTTTTCGGCAAAAGCCTTAGGCAGTCTTCCCTCATCAGCTAGTTGCTTAAAGTAGCTTGCTTTCATTACAGCAGTTAGAGGCGAACGACCCATCAAAACAGCTTTTACAAATGGACCGTCTCCGAAGTTGCTCATGGCTACGGCTTTGAAAATTTGGGTTTCATTTATAAAGCCTCCAGCCATAACAATGTCTGGCACGTAACGGCCCTTCTTTTTTAGTATTTGGGCGCATTTGAGCACTAGGGTTTCTAGGTAAACTGTTGGTATGCCCATCTCATCCATCATGGGAACCGGACTCATGCCCGTGCCACCTCCAGCTCCGTCGAAGTACACGGCGTCGATTTTTGCTTCTGAAGCTATTTTCATGGTGTACGCCACTGCCGACGGTCTGTAGGCGCCTGTTTTGAGGGTTACATGTTTTGCCCCTTGCTTTCTCAACCATTCAACATCCTCTACAAAGTCTTTTTCTTTGGGTATGCCAACCCTACTGTGTCTTTCAAAAGATTTGAAAACTCCGTCTTTGAAGGCTTGTTGCACCGCCGGGTCTTCCGGGTCCGGGATCACTACGTAGCCTCTTTTCTTTAGCATTATTGCCTTTTCAAGGTCTCTTACGCGAACCTCGCCTCCTATGGCTTTTGCGCCTTGCCCCCATTTCCGCTCTATAACATTGACCTCTAACTTTGAGATGGCGTAGACGTCCACGCCAAGCCTCTGGTCTTCAACATTTGTTTGGACGGCTATTTCGCCGTATTTTCCATCCCAGAACTTTCTGAAGATGTCAACTCTGCGTTTTAACTCCTTTGAGTAGGTTACTTTACCGTTTGTGAATTGGGCTTCGGGATCCATGCCGCATACATTTTCCCCAACAATTATCATGGCTCCTGAAAGGGCTGTGCCTATGGCTAACCCCTCCCAGTTTAGTCTCGCGACATCGGTGGAGCCGAAAGCGCCGCACAGTACGGGAACTTTAAGCGGTATGCCCCCAACCTTGGTTTCTATATTTACGTTTGGGAAAAGTGCAAGGTCTGAGTTTTCTTCTATACCATGAACTTCAAAGAGGCTTGCTTGTATGTTGAAGTGGGACCAGTCCAAGCCGAAGTCTTTCAAGGCTCCAGCGGTGCTGAAGCCGAACTGCACGGGCTCCGGATAGAGGGCTTCCCTTCCTCTAAAAGCCGACAATCCTATTTCACAGAGTACTGGGCAGTCGCGGACGCATATTGGGCACATGCCGCTTGTCGGGCTTGTATCTTTAACTCTAGTTGTTGTTCCGGTTGTTGATTTCCCGTTCAGGTACGAGCTGTTTCTGAAGACGCGTTCCGTCATGCCCCTTTCCACCTCAATGCAAAACCACACGAGATAGACTTTAGCGAAATTTAAGCGTTATCCCCAACGCTATGAAAATTAAAACTCAGTACATCAAAGGACTTTGTAAGATTTACAATAAACCGTCTATTGCAATATCGAATAAGTATTTATTGGCTTGTCTCATATGAAAAGCATAGGAGGATCCCAATTGAGTTTTGAGATGTGGGCTGAAAAGTATAGGCCTAAAACATTGGACGAAATGGTGAACCAGAAAGAGATAGTGGAAAGGCTTAAAAGCTTTGTCAAAGCCAAAAATGTGCCTCACTGCATTTTCGCCGGACCACCGGGAACTGGCAAGACCACGGCTGCCCTTTGTTTGGCCAGAGACCTTTACGGCGAGGGTTACCGCGAATACGTTATGGAGTTGAATGCCAGCGACGAGAGAGGTATCGACGTGGTGCGGGAAACGGTCAAAACTTTCGCTAGGGTTCGTTCCATAGGCGAAATTCCATTTAAAATAATGATTTTGGACGAGGCGGACAACATGACGGCGGACGCCCAGCAAGCCTTAAGGCGAACCATGGAACGCTACACTGAGACATGCCGTTTCATATTGTGCGCCAACTACAGCGGCAAAATAATCGAGCCCATACAGTCTCGTTGTGCACCTTTCCGCTTTACTTATCTGCCGCGGGAGGAACAAGACAAGTATTTGCGGTACATAGCTAAAAATGAGGGCGTGACGCTTCTCGACGAGGGGTTAGACGCCATTTACGAGGTTTGCGGCGGAGACTTGCGAAGAGCCATAAACACTCTGCAAGCCGCTGCCTCGCTGGGCAAGCCCATAGACGCCAAAGTGGTTTACTCCATTGCTGGAAGGGCCAACCCGGCGGATGTACGGAAAATGATTGAAACGGCCATGAAAGGCAACTTTATAGAAGCGCGAAAACAACTCCGCGAAATGATTCAGAAATATGGTGTGGCTGGAAGCGACATAATCCGCCAAATCCACACGGAAATCTTTAGGCTGGACATTCCAGAACCATGGAAGATAAAGCTGGCTGACATTGTGGGCGAAATAGATTATAGGCTTGTGGAAGGGGCAGACGAAGAGGTCCAATTAAGTGCTTTGCTGGCCAGACTTGTGGAGGCCGCCTACGAAGTTAAGGGCGCCAAAAAGGTGTAGAATGTGTATTTACCGTGGACTGTTAAGTATAAGCCAAAAACCTTGAAAGAAGTTGTCGGCAACAAAGAAGCTATTCAAAGGTTTGTTGAATGGATAAAATCATGGGAAAAGGGCATACCATCCAAAAGAGCCGCCTTTCTTTATGGGCCTCCTGGCGTTGGCAAGACAGTCACTGTGGAGGCTTTAGCCAACGATTTCAAAATGGAGTTAGTTGAGAAAAACGCCAGCGACTACCGCACAGAAGAAGCCGTAAAACGCTTCGCCGGGCTTGCATCACAGTACGGCTCACTGTTTGGGGCTAGGCGAATCATCCTCTTCGACGAGCTTGACGGTTTAACTGGGACGGCGGACAAAGGCGGAGTTAAAGCCATAACAGAGATCATACAAACCGCCCAGTGCCCCATAGTGCTTATCGCCAACAACGCCTTCGACCCGAGGTTTACAAGCCTCCGCAACCACTGCCTCATGATAGAGTTTAAAAAGCCTTCAACAACCGAGGTTTTAAGGTATTTGAAGGCTATATGCCTAAAAGAAGGCATAGACGCTGAGGAAAACGCGTTAAAGTTTATAGCTCAACGTTCTGAAGGCGACATCCGCTCGGCAGTGACAGACCTTCAAGCTTTGGCTCAGGGAAAGAAACACCTAACCTATGAGGATGTCGCTTGGCTCGGCTTCAGAGACCGCCAAGAAACGATTTTCACGGTTCTACGCATGATAATTTATGGAAAAACATGCGACGGTGTTAAACGCGCCGTCAACATGGCGGACGTGGACGTGGACATGCTTTTTGAATGGATATACGAGAACGTTCCAAACCACCTTACCGACCCACACGACTTGGCAAGGGCTATGGATGCCCTTTCCATGGCTGACGTTTACCGTGGAAGAATAAAAAGAACCCAAGACTGGAGTTTCATACGTTACGTAATTGACTTTATGACCGCAGGCGTCGCCATGGCGAGAGTCAACACTAAAACGTCTGGCTGGACGCCTTTCCATTTTCCAGAACGCATACAAGCCCTATCGAGGTCGAAGGAAGAACGCACCATACAGTTGGAGATCGGCCGAAAAATAAAACGGAGATGCCACATATCCGCCACAAGAGCCTCAAAAGAGGTTCTACCCTATCTGAGGATAATTTTCAGGAACAATGTGGAGATGGCTGCTGGGATCGCCAAATGGCTTGACCTAACGCCTGAAATGGTTGAATACATTGCGGAAAGCAAGGAAAAAGCTGCGGAAATAAACAAGCTCTTGGGCTGAAAAGGTTTTTAGTGGATTCTGCTTCCTTCGGCAATATCCTTTTCTGGTTGTATTGCCACCACGTTGCCTTTGTCGTCTTCGGCCGCCAAAATCATGCATTGGGACTCGACACCCATGAATTTTCTCCGCTGAAGGTTTAGGATAAAAGCGTATTTTTTGCCCACTAGGTCTTCTGGTTTATACCATTGCAGAAGCCCAGCTACAGCTTGGCGTTTTTCTGTTCCGAAATCCACAATCATTCTTATGAGGTTTCGGGAGCCGGGAATATGGTTTGCCTCTATAACTTTTCCAATGCGCATGTCAAGTTTTTGAAATTCTTCGAAGGTTATTTCCGTCATGGGCATCACGAAATTGTCGTGTGCAGTACAGCTTTTAAGTTTTGCGTGCCGTTCGCCTCTTCTTTATTTTTTCAACGGTTTTTGCCACACCCTCCCAGCCTTCGAAAGCCTTCGAACAAATTATTTCGAAAGCCTCCTTCGAAGTTAAACCCGGCAGCTCCTCACCAGTAGCCTTCTTAACAAGGTAGGATGCAGCGTTTAAGACTTCGCCATTCAAACGCGAGTCCATTAAATCCGCCAAGTGGCAAATCAAAGCCTCAACGGTGTGCGGTCTTATGGGGCCGTATTCTCCATGGTGGGCGGAAACAACATGGATAAGCTCCAATGGGAAGCCTCTTCGAACAAGCTCTGCAATAACAATGGACAGGTGGTCCATGTAGTCAGCCAAGCCAGTTGTGCTGTAACTGCCGTTCTGATTGACCGTGTAGGTTAGGGGCTTAAAAACGTCGTGAAGCAGAACACCCGCCAAAACAATGTCGCGGTTCACTTTGCCACGGTAAACTTTCTCAACAGAATTGCACAGTGCCAAAGCCAAATTGGCCGTGGAAACCACATGCTCCACGTAGCCGCCCGGATAACAGTGATGATGCGACAAGCCTGCCGGCGAAACGTCAAGGGGTAAACCGCTGTAAACTTTTCCTTCAACCTCAAAGGTTGGGTTTTCAAGAAGTTCAGCAACCTTCCTCCGAAGGTTTTTGTCGCGGATTTTCTCCACTAAAGCCCTAATTTTTGGATGAAGCAACCCTCTACACGTCCGCTTAACCGTCTAGAACATTATCCTTAGCCGTTGTCTGCTTTTAAGGCTATCCGCCCCTTGCAATTCTATTTCTTTCAGCGGTTGCCATCTCATGCGCTAAACGTATGGGTTCCGGAACACCGTCACGCTTTATACAGTGCCTAACAATCTTTACAGCAGTTTCCAACGAAACCATGTGCCCAACACTTATGTAAAGAACCTTCCCGGCGGCGGTCTTCAAAACAGCGCCGATGATTTCGCCTCTATCCCTAAGATATGCAAAGTCTTTGTTCTGGAAATGTTCAACTTCACCTACAAGTCTGCTTTTTGCAATGCCTATGGAGGGTTTGCCTAAAACAACGCCCAGGTGGCTTGCAAAACCACAACGGTAGGGGTGCGCAAACCCCTGCCCATCCACAAGGAACACGTCTGGCTGAGCCTTCAGCTTCTTAACACACGCGAGTGTTGGGGGTAGCTCTCTAAACGAGAGAAGTGTTGGAACATAGGGGAAGGCGACTTTGCGAGTGGCTGTTTGAGCTTCAACAAGGTTTAGGCTTTTAAAATCGAGAACAGCTGTGGTGCTTATCGCCAAATCGCCAATATAAGCCGTGTCGACGCCCGCCACATAACGGATTTCCCTTGGAAGCCTATCCTCAAAAACAATGAGCCTTGAAAGATGGAGCTGTATTTTATGCGCCTTTTCCATTGAAAAGCCAAGTTTTAAACCTGCAGAGTTCATTTATCTTCCTTTTTCAAGGGCTTCAAAACGCCTCTCAAGTTTTTCAAGCCTCTTCATATGTTTTTCAAGCGACTGTCTCCGCACTTCATGGGTTACGTCGCCCCTCGTGGTTTCAATGATTTTCCTTGCAATGTCGCATTTTCTTCTAAGGCCGGGTACAAGCATGTAGGCTTCATCCATCGCCATAAGTTCAGTGTAGATTTCGTCCATAACCCGCAGGCATTCCTCGCTTTTCTTTACGTTGCCTTCTCTAAGGGCGTCCAGAGCTAAACGTCTACATTCGCCTATAACATCTGCAAGTCCAAGCACATAGTCTATGGATGGCACATTAATCTCCGTTGGTGTGATGAATCTTCCCTCTTCAATCAGCGTTAGGAAGATGTTTGCCTCCGCATATTCTTGGAGGGCAACCTCGTACAAACCGCTGTGGATTGTGTCCGGATGTTCCTTCGCCATCCCGTTAAGTTTCAAAATAATCTCTTTTGCCCTCTCCAGAAGCTTTCGGGCCTCCTTAAACCGTTTCTGGTGAATTAAAAGTATCGCCTGCTTAGAAACACTTGTAACTTTCCGCATGTCAGCCTGAACCTTGTCTCGTACCTTCTCTTTTTCTTTAAGCTCCCTTCTAATCTGCTTTAAAACAGCCTTTAAAGAGACCATGCTTTTTCGCTCACTACTTTACCTAGAATATGGGCAGAACCACTATTTTATTGTTGCCAAAATGTGGGGGGTGGGCAGCGCTGGTGTTTGTTGGGCTGTTCTAAGTGCTTTGCTGTTTTTCCTGTTCTGACCATCGTTCTATTATTAGTTTGTCGTCTCCAATTTTGAAGCTGACTTTGACGAATATGGAGTCTGAGCCTTTAAATGGGAACATGCTATCTTCCGCCAAGTCTTTTGGCAAGTATATTAGGTATTTCCCGTCTTTCCTTCTAAACAGTCTTCCTCTTCCTTCGCTAACCATGCTTGCACCTCGTAGAGGCTTTTGAGACTGCTTTGAAATGAAAAGTGTTTTTATTTAAACCTTTTCTCCGTTAACTCGGCAAGTAAACCAACATTTTTAATCAGAAGAGAACTTTATAGGCTTTTCAAGTCTGCTCAAGAGTACGACGCGGCTTTCCTCAGATTCATTAATAACTTTGTATCCTGTTGCCTTTGCAAGTTGAAGGGCGAATTCGCGGATTTCCTCGTGGCTTGGCATACCCCCATAACCCAGACGAAACCTTGAAAAACCAACATGCATGTAAGCCTTAGGCTCAACATAGGTTGGATTCGCCTTTTCAATAAGCTCAGCATATTCTTCAACATTTCCCATGTTCAAGCCGCGCACAGCAGTTATGCGGATAACCGTTGGGCAGCTGAAACTTTGAAGAAGCTCCAATGTTTCGTTAAGCTTTTCCCAAGCGTCAGGCAAAATGGGTCTGCAGACTTTTTTGTGGAGTTCCCTGTTTGGAGCGCAAACCGAAACATACAGTTGTGTTGGCTCGTGGCTTAACTTCGCCAAGGCAGACGGCACTGTTCCGTTGGAGACGAGAAAAGTGGTGAAACCTCTTTTATGGAAGGCGTGGATAAGTTCGCCTATAGGCTCGTAGAGAGTTGGCTCACCGGTCAAGCTTACGGCTGCATGCCGCGGTCTTAAGGCTTCTCTAAACTTTTGAGGATCCACCTTCGGATTTCCCTTATAACCGCTTAAAATAGCCAACTGCGCCTTTATGCTTCCCTCAACAATTTCTTCTGGCGGATCCCACACGGGCAGCTTAGTTTCTTCCCATGTGATTTGGAGGTCTCCGCTTTGGGCCCTCCAACAGAATAGGCATCTTTGCGTGCAGTAGAAAAGCGCTGGTGTCATTTGGATGCACTGGTGAGATTTTATTCCGTAAAACTTCTGTTTGTAGCATGGTCTTCCGTGAACAAGCGACTCGTGAAGCCATCTGCATCGCTTAACGGCTGAATGTCTACCAACCAAGTGGTACTTATGCTTTTTTAACGCTTCAATAAGCGTGTCTGGAACAAGGCTCATCTTTCAATCATCTTGTAAAAGAAAAATCGCTTTTATAAAGGCTCTTTTCACTATTTGAAGCAGTATTCAATGTTTTGGAATTCTGAACAAAGCTTAACCACTTCTCTTTTAACGTTCTCGGGGTTCTCTTTGTTGAGGACCGTTCGCTTTATGAGTTCAGCTATTTTAGCCATCTCCCCCTCCTTCATTCCACGCCTCGTGACCTCGCATGTTCCAAGCCTTACAACACAGTCAACGATAATGTTGGCTTTTTGAAGTTTTTCAGCAACTTCTCTGCCCCGTTCATAGTCCCCAAAATCCATTATGACTTGATGGGACTCTGTGAAGCCAAGCCTTGAACATTTCACAGGAAAACCATAGTCATGCAAGGCTTTAGCCAAAGCCTTAGCGTTGCGAACCACTTGCCCGGCATAGTCTCTGCCGAACCTTTGCATTTCAGCCAAAGCCAAAGTTAAAGCGGCAATGCGGTTCCAATGGGCATTATCCACAAACCTCGGATAAATTCTGGCTTTCACCGTTTCGCCGTGCTCTTTATCCGCCAAAAATATGCCACCTTGAGGACCGAAAAAAGATTTATGAGTCGAGCCGAAAAGGGCGTTGGCACCTTCCCTCAAGGGATCTTGGAAGTGTTTTCCAGCAATCAACCCCAAAACGTGGGAACCGTCAAACCCCACGATTGCACCATATTCATGCGCAGTTTCCGCCAACTCCCTGATCGGATGGGGGAAAAGGATTAAGCTAGCCCCAAAAACCAAAACTTTGGGCTTAAACCGCTCGATGGCTTCCTTAGCTTTTTCCGCGTCGATTTTCATGTTTTCCCTCGAAAAGGGGAATGGAACAGCCTTCAAACCCAAAAGCCCAGCTAACCCATCGTCCCATAAACCGGGATAACCGCCATCCTCCGGAGAAACACACATGAGTACGTCTCCGGGTTTAGTAAAAGATGCGAGAAAAATCATGTCTGCAATGTGTCCGGAAAGTGGGCGGAGGTCAGCGGTTTCCGCCCCGAAAACCTCTTTTGCCAGTTTCTCTCCGCACTGTTCGATTTCGTCCATGAAACGTGTACCCATGTAAAAGCGGTCTCTCGCCGTGTAACGGTGTCCAAGCTCAGAAGCCAAAAGACTCCGCACAGCCGGGCTCATAACATTTTCAGATGGAATAAGGTTTAAACATTCTTTCCCACGCCATTGCTCATGTTTTTCAACAAGGCTTAAGATTTCGTCAATCATCTACCATGCACTGCACCAGTGCTGAGCTCTGTTGGATAAATGTTTTTCTAAAGGTAAAGTTTAAAATGCGCCGTTAATAGTAAATGTTCACATCGCTTAAAAACAAGCACATTAATAAATAACTGGAGTGCGGCGAAATTGAACAAAAAAACAATGACAATAAACACATTAACAGTAATGCTTGTTTTAACAGTTTTCTCCCAACTGGTCTCCCTGCAAGTTTACGCGGCCGATGTAAGGATAGTTTCTATTTCACCCGTCACTAGAACTGGAAAAGTTGGAGAACCCATTACGCTTATCGGAACCATAAACACCACGGACGGCATGTACGAAGTCCTATTTAACAGCACAAAAGTTGCATGGGGTTATGCCATTGAAAACTCTGTAAACTGCTCCTTCGCAGTCCCCCAGCTTCCAGGCGGAAATTACACGGTGACTCTGCGCGATGTAAACGCCAGCATCAACTCTCCGCCATCATGGTTTTACATAGAAACAGCCTACAATATAAAAGTGGATAAGCCACAATATCCAACCCAATTCAAAGAAGGCACGACAACAATCAACATTACTGTTAGCATTACCGGAGGAGTAGAGGCCATCTACGTCGCCAATATCACCGTTAAAACACCCGCAAACGAAACATACTGGTCGCTCGCATCCATAAACATAACAAGCACAGGTATGGGAAACACAACACTCCATTATCCAGAGAATTTCGGAGGCGCCCACACAAACTACACTGGAACTTACACAATCTATTTCAACCAAACCCTAGCGTCTGACACGTTTTTCATAGGTTTAACAGACCGCATAGAATACCATAGAGGCGACACAGTTAAGATTAAGGCTGTCGACTACTGGGAGTTTAACGGCAACAACGTAACCATAACGATAAAGTTGGGAGATAAAACAATCCACAACGGCGCATGCCAAGTTTTCAATGGCGTTGTGGAGTATAACTGGCGCGTCCCAGAAGGGGTGCTTGTTGGAAATTACAGCTTGAGCATAACACCAAAACCCGTAGCCAAAAAAGTCAACGACACACAAGTATTTGCCGTTCCAGGTTTCAAAACGGAGATAGTTCCATGCAACCTCGCAGGCGAACCAGTATCAAACGTTTTGATAAAGGTGTACGATAGGCGCGCTAATGAAACCTACGACATTATAAGTGATGGAAGCGGAGTTGCAACCAGGTGGCTGGAAAGAGGAGAATACAACGCTACGGCATACTTTAAGAGGGTTAAGGTCGGAGTCTCTAACTTCAACATTACAGACGAGGGCATAAGACTGAAACTACCATGCCAGCTTACAAACCTAAACATAACCGTCGTAAGCCAACAAAATATGGCGGTAAAAATCCCCTTTGTGGAGTTAAACCTCACAGTCACATACACAACAGAGCTGGGGGGAATAGAGAACAAAACAGAAACAAACACTTCCAGAACAGACATTAATGGCATAGCACAACTTAAATCGCTCCTCACAAACGCAACATATAAAATAGCGGCCTCCCGCTATGGACGCACGTTCATTTTCAACAACGACACCTTGACCGGGCTAAAGTCTGTTCCATGGAACAACATAACAATAGTCTGTCCAGTCTTGTCTTTAGAAGTGAAAGTTGTGGACAGAAATAAAACTCCAATACAACACGACGTTCTGGTGGAGGTTCAAGAAGCTATAAGTGGATTGAACGCTACGGGCACCCCAGACCAGAATGGCAGCGTCACCTTTAACTGTGTCCTCGGAGTTTACAACGTAAAAATTTCATCAAAAGGTGTTTTATTAAATGCAACAACTGTTGAACTTTTCGAGGAGAAAACACTGACAATTTACTGCGTTCTCTATAAACTGCCCATTTATGTGAGGGTTGTCGACTATTTTGGACAACCAATCCCAAACGTCAACGTAGTCCTTGAAAGAAACGGCGTCCAAATAGACTCCAAGCAGACGGGAGCTAATGGCATAGTCAACTTCACAGAAAACGGAGGCACTTTAACAATAAAGGTGTATTTGGCAAATCAAAATCAGCCAGCTGTGTCCATCACGTCTTCTGTTGTTAAGGCGATAAGCGAAGCCAGCCCCATAGAGGTTAAGCTGGCCAGATATGTTGTTTTGGCCGGCTTCCTTGTTGAAACCCCATGGTTTACAACTGTGGTTCTGATAGTGGCGGCTATAGTGCTCTTCACAGTTTTGGAGGTTGTAAGGAAAAGGCGCGTCAAGGCTTAAAGGCTTCTAAAAGCTAGAGCTCAAATATGAAGCCCAGCGGGAAAAACTTTATATCAATTGTTTTCAAAATTTTTACAGAACAAAGCTCGGGAATGATGAGACAAGGTTTTATTGCGGCTTAAAGGTCGTGTTGTAGTCTTGGAACAAGCAAAAATGTGTTCTCCCAGATGCGAACTGTTCAAGTGCGGCAAGAACGCTGCCATTTTCCGTCGAGACGGTGTATGGTGCAGATGGACAGAAGACATGTGCAACGTGGCAAACTGTTCATATGCCATCTGCGTCAAAAGACGCTTACTCCCAAGAGGCATCTGCGGTGAAACTGTAAAAAGAAAAACAGTTGAAAAACAACCAGAAGAAGTCGTTGGACCAGCTATAAAGCTTCGAGGCAGAGCCTTACGTAAAATAGGCGAAAGAGAACTCTTCTAGCCTTCTACAGCCAAACTTGAAAGCCACATAACACAAATGGCTGTTAATAAACAACTTATCTAGCTTTAACCCTCTTAACCACCGGCGGCCTTATTTTTTTCAAAACTCTGTAGCCGCAAACCGTGCACTTTATCTCTCCACCTCGGAGCTCTAACTCTTCAGTGGAAACTTTAGCTCCACACCTTAAACATTCATAAACCAGTCCGACAGCCGTTTTCTCCATAGTTTTTCCCCTTGACAATGAGGCTTATTTATTTTTAAATGTTTCCAAACCTAAACTCTCATTCAACCATAAGGAAGCGCTATCATGAGAAGGCGATTAAAGACGCTCTTAGCAGCTGCACTACCCACTGAAGAACTAAACGCAATCTACAGTTCCTATGATATTATCGGAGACATCGCAGTTATCCGGCTAAATGAAAACTCGAAAAAATATGGCCAAATCATTGCTGAAACAATAATGAAGGTTCATAAAAATGTCAAAACAGTTTTAGCTCAAGTCAGCCCAATCCACGGAGACTTTAGACTAAGAAAACTCGAATATATAGCTGGGGAAAACAAGACAAAAACGGTTCACAGAGAATCCGGATGCATTTTCGCAGTTGACCTGGCAAGCTGTTATTTCTCGCCTAGACTTTTCTATGAGAGAATGCGAATCGCCAAACTGGTCAGGGATGGAGAAACTGTTGTAAACATGTTTGCTGGGGTGGGCTGCTTCTCCATCATAATTGCCAAGCATTCCAACGCGGCAAAAATCTATTCAATAGACATAAACCCCGCCGCAGTTCAGTTTATGAAGGAAAACATTAGGCTCAACAGGGTTTATGGAAAAGTGGTTCCGATAGAAGGAGATGCAAAAGACGTAATACAGCAAAAACTCAGCAACATAGCAGATAGAGTTCTTATGCCCCTGCCAGAAAAGGCCCTTGAATATCTGCCATACGCCTTTTCAGCGTTGAAGGGTGGAGATGGCTGGATACACTTTTACGCCTTTGAACACACAAACAGAAATGAAAATCCAGTAGAAAAAACCATGGTGAAAGTTGCTGATAAACTACAGAAACTGCATGTAGACTTCGAAATATCCTTCGGCAGAGTTGTGCGAACCACTGGACCAAACTGGTACCAGACTGCAATAGACATTCTGTGTAAAGGCTCAGCCCATTAGCAAATTTAATAAAAGACGTTTTAAGCCTATATGGTGTGTGGGCGTAATATGAAAAGGAAGCTTATGGAAATATTGGCATGTCCAATTGATAAACATCACCCGCTTGAACTTTACGTTTTTGAGGAAAAGGATGAAATTGTTGAGGGATTAATAGTCTGCCCAAAATGTTTAAGATGGTACCCAATAAGGGACGAAATTCCAGAAATGCTTCCAGACGAGCTTCGAAAAGAAAGCGAAGATTTGCCCTTTCTGAAAAAATGGAAGGAGAAAATTCCAGAGAAAATCTTGTTTGAAGGGAAACCCTTTAGACTAAAAAGATAGCGGCTTCCACTACTCTGTTAATTTCACAAGTCTGCCTGTCTTCGAGGATTTTAAAGCAGCTTCAGCAATTTTCAAAGCCCTTAAACCGTCAAATCCAGTTATAACCGGCTTTTCTCTTCCTAAAACGCAGTTTACGAAATGTTGAAGCTCGAGTTTTAACGGTTCCTGCCACGGGATTCTAGGTTGAACAGTTTCCTTTGCATCTTCTATCGTCAACTCCTGCGTGATATAGTCAAGTTTCATTATTGCTTGACTTCCAGTGACCACCAGAGTTCGCGTTTTATATGGGGTTAACCAGTTGGCTTCTATGAAAGCGTTTTTGTCCCCCTCAAAAGTAAGCATGATATGGGCGTAATCTTCAAAAAGCTTATGTTTCATGTTTCCAGTCTTCGCGTAAACCGCCATTGGGTCTCCACCAAACAGATAACGCGCTATATCGATGTCGTGGATCGCCAGATCCTTCACGACACCTATGTCTCCAATTCTTTCAGGCCACTCGGAAACCCTTTTCGCCGTTGCGCACACAAGCTCGCCTATCTTCTTGTCTTCGATGGCCCGTTTCATGTATTGCACTCCCGGAATAAAACGCATCAAAAAACCAACGGAGAGGTGCAATCCCTCTTTCTCTGCTGTTTTTATTAGTGCTTCTGCTTGTTTCGGGTTTGCAGCCATGGGCTTTTCAACTAGCACGTGTTTTCCAGCCTTCAAGGCTTTCATTGTTTCCTTTGCAAGACTTGTTGACCATGTACAGACGCTGACAGCTTCTATGTCTTCCCTTTTCAGCATTTTTCCCGTTTCAGTATATGCTTTTACGCCGAATTGTTTGGCAACATTTTTGGCCTTTTCGGCGTCGATGTCACAGACCGCTAAAAGCTCCGTTTCCTCAAGTTCGCTATAAACCCTTGCGTGATTTCTTCCCCAGAACCCTACTCCAATAACCGCTACTCCTATTTTTCTTTTCATTTTCTCCAAACTCCTCTCCCGAGACCACGATACACAAAGCCTTCACCTTCAACTTTATACGGATCAAAAATTCCCTCGAAGTCAACAATCGCAGCCGGCATTTTGACTAAAAGCTTGATTTTCCCCAAATTTAACCGTTTAAACTGGTCGTGTCCAGTAAAAACAACTATGCAATCAGCTCCCTCAACGGCTTTCATTAAACTTTCCTCGAAAATTCGTCTTTCAGCGGATGCTTTTCGGTATAGATAAGGATCATAAAAGCTGAGTTTAGCCCCTTTCCTTTCGAGAATCTTGACAAAAGTTTTCAGCACACCTTTCGGTTTGTCAGTTATGTTCCGTGTTTGGGAAACTCCAAGCACTGCAATTTTCGCTTTGCGCACCGCCTTTCCACAAGTTTTTAAAGCCTCTTGAATGAGGCTAATCCCATGTTTTACATTTTCATCGCTTGAATCTAGAACTGTTTGCAGAATTCTGAGTTTAACATTATGATTTTCAGCTTCCTCAAGTAGCATTAAAAGGGGGTTTTCGCCAAAATTGTTAAGCGCTGGTTGATAAAGAGTTTCCCAGGAGAGCGGCTGCATGTTTTGAACAGATAAATAGTCTACACCAGTTTTCTCACATAAACGCGCAAACTCGTTAGCTAACGCGGAGCCAACGCTTCGATATGCCGTATTAAATAAGACGGCAGCCTCAGCCGTTTTAATGCTCAACGTTGCCACGGCCTCTTTGGTTATCGCCCCTATAACCTTTAACGCTTTTTCAAGGCTTACGTCGTCAAAGGCAGCGACAATGCGCCTAAATTTTGTTAAACTGCTTATGGTTTGTTTTTCCGGAAATGGAACAGGGCTATAAGCGAGGTAAAAGTCTACTCCTACTCTAAATCCGGAGGAGCTTTCAAGAGTTTCTTTGAGGCTTTCTGTGACGCCTATTCCAATAACGCTTGTCAATATAATTAGTGTGTCTTTTTGTATGTGCGAGCCAAGTTTTTTCAATGTTTTTTCAATACTGGAATAGTCGATTCTTCCGCTTTCATTTATTGTCGCTGGCGTGGTGACCAATACAACATTACTTTGAGAAACTGCGTCTCCTAAGTTATACGTAACTTGCAATCTTCCATTTTCCAAACTTTTCTTAAGAATAGGTTCTATTTCCTGTTTTAGAAACTGAGCCTTTCCCTTAGATAAGCGTTCCACCACCGCACGGTCATTGTCAACGCATGTAACTTTGAAATTTGCCTCTGTTAAAAGGCAAGCGTGAAGTATGCCAACACGGTTGCATTCCACAATGCTAACTGTTGTTTTTTCATCTTCCGAATTCTTGCCTTTTAGAGTTTCCGGGTTTGCTTTCAGTGTCATCTTTTCTCCCGATGCTTAGCCTTTTACACTGTCGATTATCCTTTTAAGTTTTAAACTGAACTCTTGGATGAGCGCTTCAGCCTTCTCTTTAGTTTTTGCCTCCGCATAAAGCCTGTACAACGGCTCTGTTCCGCTAGGCCTAACAAGAATGGAGCTTTTGTCCTCAAACCATACTTTCACACCATCTACGGTGCTTGTGTTCAAGCCTCTCGTTTGCTCGATAATTTTTTCCAAGACCTTTTCCTTAAGTTCGTTGGGACACTCCACCTTGCCCTTTTTAATAAAGTAGCTAGGCAATTCGCCGAGAAGGCTTGAGAGGCTTTTGTTTGTGTCGGCCATTATGTCCAATATTAAAGCTGTTGCCATTCCCCCATCTCTGACGGCTTGATGAGGTCCGTAAAAGATTCCGCCGTTTTCCTCTCCACCAAGTTTTGCATTGAGCTTTTTCATGGTGTGGGACACTGTTACGCTTCCAACTTTTGTCCATACAATTTCTCCGCCATAAGCGTCTGCGACATCCTTAACTAGCATCGAAGAACTTATTGGAGAGACTATTTTTTCGTCCGGGTTTCTTATTAGGAAGTATTTCTCAACTAGGGCGAAGGTCTTATCACCCCAATGGATTTCTCCAGTTTCGTCGACAAAAATGGCGCGATCGGCGTCTCCGTCAAATGCAACCCCAACATCCGCGTTTATAGCCCTAACTGTCTGAGCTAATTCCGTGAGGTTTTCTGGTCGCGGCTCGGGCAGTCTTGATGGAAATGTTCCGTCAATGTTTGCATTTATCGTCGTAACCTTGCATCCTAAATCTCGTAAAAGCTTTGGAACTGCGAGGGCGGCTACACTGTTTGCAGCATCCACAACAACATGATAATGTTTTTTCGCTATCTTAGCGACATCAACATGCCCCTTGATCGCCTCTATGTACTCGTCGATGACTCCAGTGAGCGTTTGCACTTCTCCAATTTTGTTCCATTCCACATATCGTATCGCGTTCCCGAAAAAGGTGTTCTCAATTTCTATTTCTTGATCCCGCGAGATTTCTATTCCGTCGCTCCAAACAACTTTTATTCCGTTGTATTCTGGAGGATTATGAGACGCCGTTATTATAACTGCACCGTCGACCTTTCGACTTTTTACTGCGTACTGAATGGCAGGTGTGGGCGCTATGCCCGCGAACAATACATTACAACCTGTGGCGTTTAACCCAGCAATAACTGCTCTTGCAAGCATTGGACTGCTTGTTCTAGCATCATGTCCAACTATTAACTTCCCACATTGAAAGAAAGTTCCCGTGGCGCACCCAATTTTGACTGCAAGTTCTGGAGTTAACTCCTTGTTCACTACACCTCGAATGCCGTTTGTCCCAAAAAGTCTTCGAGCACTAAACATTTGGAACACCATTCGTTTAGAATATACACTTTGGGGTTGTTATGTCTTCAAGAATTTCTTTTGCCGGACAGACTATAACTCCTTTTGTCAGTGTCACCATGTCCTTGATAACGGTGTAGTCTCCTATAACACAGTTTTCGCTTATCGTGACGTTTCTTCCGATGGTGACGTTTTCTCCTATGACCGCGCCATTGATGACGCTTGAATCTCCGACAGAGACACCATCAAATATTACCGAGTTCTTTATTTGGACGTTCTTTCCAACGTGAACATTTCTTCCCATAACGGCATAAGGCCCAATTACGGAGTCTTTCCCAACAAAAGTGTTCTCTCCGCAGATTGCAGGAGGTATTATTTTGCCCCCTCCTTTAATGGTGTTTTCCATTTCTTTATGAAAAATTTCGAGCAGAACCTTGTTCACTTCAAGATAATCTTCGATTTTGCCTATATCCGTCCATAATCCCCTAAAAGGATAACCGTAAAGTTTTCCCTCTCTCACAAGAATTGGGAAAATTTCCCGTTCCAAAGAGACTTTTTGTCCCTTAGGGATATAACTAAAAATTTTTGGGTTTAGAACATAAATTCCGGCGTTTATTAAGCTTTGTGAAGAATGCCAAGCTGTGGGTTTTTCAACAAAAAATTTTATTCTTCCATCTTCCGCCAACTCTGCAACTCCGTATCTGCTTGGGTCTTTGGCATGGTGAAGAGCTATTGTTGCAATGGCATCCTTCTCTTTATGCAGCTTAATAATTTCGGAATAGTCTATGTCCGCGAAAATATCCCCGTTAACAACAAGAAAGTCTTCATCCGCCAAAAACTTCTCAGCCCTTTTTATGGCACCACCAGTTCCCAGAGGTTTTTTGGGGGGATCGTATGAGTAGGTGATTTTCATTCCAATGCTTGAAATTTTTGCTTGTTTTAAGTGGAACGCTGTTTGGCTGTTAGTGGCAAATACCACCTCGTTGATGTTGTTTTGGGAAAGCCTCTCCATAATCCACTTTACAATGGGCTTGTTGAGCACGGGAAACAGTGTTTTCGGCCTTGTACAACTCAGAGACCTAAGCCTGGTTCCAAATCCACCAGCGAGAATTAAAGCCTTCAAGTGGCGATTCACCTTGTCTGAATTTAAGCTATATTCAAAAACTTTTCTAATAAAACAGTTTCGTGGAAGTGAAAATCATGAAGTTTCTACTTCAAGAGATGAGCTGGCTTGAAGCAAAAGAATATTTCAGCAAAATGATATTGTCATAATTCCAGTAGGCTCAAACAAACAACATGGTTCACATAACCCTCTGGGAACAGACCGTTTTATTGCAAAGGCTATTGCTGAGGAAACTGCCAAACGCACAAGTGTTGCGTGTTTGCAAGTAATACCCTTCGGTGTAAGCCACCACCATCGGCAATTTTCTGGCACAGTGCATGTTTCGCCTGAAGCTTTCAAAAGTTACGTGAAGGAGATTTGCTTAGCCCTAAAGCTATCACGGCGTTAAAAAAGTCGTTATAGTGAATGGGCATAGTGGAAACCTAAACGCTTTGGCGAAGCTGGCCATGGAACTAGAGAAGAAGGCATATTCGCGTCCATTTTCCAATGATGGCAGCGTCTAGCAAACTTCTTCCAGAAATTTTCAAGCCCGAAGAAAGGGAACACGCTGGAGCTGAAGAAACCTCCATGAATTTAGCCTTGCACCGCATCTTGTAAGCATGAATAAGGCTGTTGATGAAGAGGTTCGCAAACACCCAGTTCAAGTAGAGGGCATAACCCTCCCATTAGACACGGTTGACCGCACCAATTCGGGTTTTTGGCGTGTCAACAACAGCTTCAGCGGAGAAAGGCAAAGCGGTTTTTGAGGCTGTTGTTAACGAGCTGGTTAGGATGTTAATTTGCTGAAAAGGGTTAAAATCGAGAAGTTAATGGTTAAGCTTAAGGCTTAGGCGTAAATGTATTTTTGCTGCTCCCACCATGTAACTTCGTTTTCGTTTTCAGGTTTATGAGGTTCATATTCCTTCCACTCTTGCATTTTCAGCTCCAGATATTTTTCAGCATTCTCTTTGCCTAAGGCTCTTATGCATATGTCATCGCTTTCCCATTCTTCCAACGCCTCTTTAAGTGATGTTGGCAGAAGCTTCATCCCAAGTTCTTTACGTTTGGTTTCGCTCAGATGGTACACGTTTAAGTCAACCGGGTCACCGGGTTCGATTTTCTTTTTGATCCCATCCAGTCCAGCTTCAAAAACGGCGGCATAAGCCAAATACGGATTGCATAGGGGGTCTGGACATCGGAACTCTATTCTCGCTTCGTTTTCTTTCCCCGGGAAGTATTCTGGCACCCTTATCAGGGCTGAGCGGTTTTTTCTACTCCACGTGATGTAGACAGGTGCCTCATATCCAGGCACAAGCCTCTTGTAACTGTTGACTGTGGGAGCGACGATGGCGCATAAAGCTCTTGCATGGTCAAGAATTCCGCCTATAAAGTAGCGGCACTTCTGCGACAGGTAAGCATATCCATTTTTATCATAGAACAGGTTTCTGCCAGTTTTAACGTCGAAAAGCCCGAGGTGGATATGCATACCGCTTCCGGGTTTTCCAAACCATGGTTTAGGCATGAAAGTGGCTATCCAACCATATTTTCTGTCAGCAACAGCTTTGGCTGCAAATTTGTACCGCACAATATTGTCTGATGTTGCCACGGGATCGGCGTATTTGAATGTAATTTCATTCTGAGCTGCTCCAACCTCGTGGTGTTCACGTTCAACATCTATGCCCATGGTAAGAAGCGCGTTGGTAAAATCCAGCCTAAAACTTTCGGTTAAATCTCGTCCTGGAGCAATGTCAAAATACCGGTGTTTGTCCATCAAGTGATTTTCAACTGGCTGAAAACCTCCATCCGGAGTTTTTTGCACTAAATAGAATTCCAGTTCCGCCGCCGCTGTCGGTTCGTATCCTTCCCCCCGCATTTTTTCAAGACTTTTTTGGCAAATATAACGGGGGTCTCCCTCAAAGCGCTTTCCTTCCGGTGTGTATAGGTTGCATATGAAGCTGACGACGCTTTTGTCGTAGAAGTAGTAGGGGCAGACAGTGAAAGTGGCTATATCCGGTTTCATTATCATGTCGCTTTCCTCTATGCCAACACCGCCAACCAAGGATGAACCGTCGAAGCCTACGCCTTCAGCTATTGCGTCTTCCACCTCGTCCACTGGGATGGTTCTTCCCCTAAAATAGCCCAGTAAATCTGTGAAGTGTAGTAGAACGTGCTCTGCGTTCTTCATGAGTTTGAAACATAACTCAATGTTTTGATTTCTGCGTTGTAAACTTTTCATGTTATTCTCACACTAAATTTTACAGCAATGATTGTTTAAACTGTAAATATAAAAGGCTTTTTCACAAAAATAGCAACAAATGTTAAATAGTAAACGAGTTATACTAGACAAATGTAAAACGAATAGGAGGTGCGCTCCAAAGTGGGCCGTTCGAGTGTTTATGACGATATTTTAGACGAAAAAGTTGAGCGGAAAGACGTTAAAGAGGAGATTTCTCTTGATGAAATTGACCTCAAAATACTGCGGGCTTTAACGTTAAATGCAAGGGCTTCGTCGAGACAGCTTGCAAAACAATGCGGCGTTTCAACAAGCACCGTGCTTTCAAGAATTAAGAAGCTTGAAGAAAGCAACGTGATAAAGGGTTACACAGCCATTGTTGACCATGAAAAACTAGGCTACGAATTGACGGTTGTCGTTGAATTAACGGTTTCCAAAGGTCGCCTACTGGAGGTGGAAAACGAAATTGCAAAGCTTCCAAACGTTTGCTGCGTCTACGACGTAACTGGATTAATAGACGCTATGATAATCGCCAAATTCAAAAACAGAGAAGAGCTAAGCAAATTTGCAAAACGGCTGCTAGCAATGCCTTATGTGGAAAGAACAAACACTCACGTGGTGCTAACAACGGTAAAAGAAGATTTCAGAGAACTGGTGTAGCGAAAGGGAAAACTTAATTCCACCCCGCAATTAGAAGATAAAAAGAAAGATGCGGGGGTTGCCAAGCCTGGCCAAAGGCGCAGCCCTGAGGAGAAACCCTTGAAGTTTCGCGGAACGGCTGTCCCGTAGGGGTTCGTGGGTTCAAATCCCACCCCCCGCACTAATTTACTGGTAAATTATAAATACTTCTTCTGCGTATTTTTGTTTGATGCAATATGCCTAAGCCTAATAAGGGTAAGACTGAGACCATTAAGGATCGTGCTATTTATGTTTATTTGCCTTCTTTGGAGATGGTTGAGGATTGGAAGCGTAGAGCTGAACGAGCGGGAGTTTCAATTTCTAAGTTTGTGGTTGAGCGGGTTGAGGATTCTATTAGGCGTGAGGAAGGCGAGGAGGGCTATCTCAGCCGTGCTGAACTTGTTAAGCGTTTGCGAAGCGCGGAAGAGGAGTTGAAGAGGCTCCGCGAGGAGAACAGGCTTTTGAAGAGGCTTGTGGAGAACTTGGACAATGAGCTTAAGCGTTATCGGGCTCAGCCATTTCTCCAAGAGGCTTTTGAGGGTGTGAGGAGGTTTGACAGGGATCTTGTAGAGTTGTTGAGGAGGGGCGGATCCTACACTGAGGAGGAGATTTTGGCGCATTTAAACATTGAGCCGTCCGACGTTGAGCTGGTTAAGGCTGTTGACAGGCAGCTTGAAGCCCTGGAAGCCTACGGGCTGGTTGAGTATAGGGGGAGGGGCTGGCGGTGGAAAGGCTAAGCCTAAAAACACTACAAAACTTGCAGGCGTTAATAGGGGATTTCAGCAGGGACTGCAAGCTTAGGGGCATGACTGAGGAAAGCATAAGAAGATATGTTTCAAGCCTAAAAATATTTGCAAGATTCCTTATGGAACGTGGTTTAAGCGTTAATGATGTGGATGTTCATGTTCTTAAAGAATTTCTGCAACATGTGATTTATGATAGGAAAGCTAAGCATAAAACCGTCGAGAACTATTTTTCGGCGCTTTCAGCCTTCTACGATTACCTATCCTTTGAGGGCTACGTTTCCAGTAATATCGTGTTGCCGTTCAGGAGAAGGTATTTAAAACGCTATAAGAGCGGCTTTGATGATCCAGAACGTAAGCTTCTCAGCGTTGAGGAGATGAGCCGCCTAGTCAACTCTATCTTGGATCCCAGAGACAAGGCTATTGCCATATTGCTGGCTAAGACTGGAATTAGGAGGGGCGAGCTGCTGAGGCTTGACGTTGAAGACATAAACTGGGAGGAATACGCGATAACGCTTAAGCCTGCTCCGAAAAGATCCAATAGGACGGTTTTCTTTGACGACGAATGCGCAGCTGCGCTTCGAAGGTGGCTCAGAGTTAGGGAGAAGCTGAACCCGCCAACGAACGCGCTTTTCATAAGCTATCAAAGCCTAAACAGGCTTGACAGGAACGGACTATACACGGCGATAGTAAAATATGCAAAACGCCTAGGACTTCATAATCCAAACTCGCCAAGGCTTGAAGACCATTTTGGGCCGCACTGTTTTAGGCACTGGTTCACAACTTGGCTTCTGAGAAATGGAATGCCAAGAGAATACGTTAAAGAGCTTAGGGGAGACAAACGAAGAGAAGCCATAGACATATACCACCACATAGACAAACAAGAACTGAGGAGGGCGTATCTGGCATGCATACCAAAACTGGGAGTATGAAAACAGAAGCCTGTCAGAAGTAACCGTAATCGATTTCCTTATTCATATCCTGAATAGGTTTATGCTCATTTTAAAATGTGGTACACCCGTATTCTTTGGTTTAATGTCCGCCCCTTTGCCTGTTGAAACAATCCATTCAACGGTTTTTTCCGTGCAGGTTATGAATGTATGGTAGTGGGTTATTTTTGAGTTTAATTCCTCTACAATTTTCCATCTTGGAGGCAGCCCCTCCCACATTGTTGACCTAACCCTTTCTTCAACAAGCATGTACAAGCCCGTGTAGTTTTTGACATGTTTCCCTGCGAACCCAGCATCGTCTATAATGTTTTTGACGGCTTTGTCGATTGTTTTAATGTGTTTATGGAAGGTTTTTGCCATGAGATCCGTCAGGTCAAGTTTGCCAATTCTTTTTGAAAGCTCACTATAATTTTTGGAGCGGTAAAGGTGTTCAACAAGCCTTTCAAGCTCATTTACAGGCTTATAGTTGTACGGTATTATTGACCATGGCTCAACAGATTCTTTGAAGAGTTTGGTGTATAGCCTAGCCTTTGCAAGGCAAGCCCTCATGCTTCTAATTCCCTCTCCATAGTCGAGGGCTATATCACTCAAAGATGACAATAGCCTTGCAGAAGCTGTCCCACAGATCAGCCGCTTAGTGGCATCCAAATCTATACTCTTACCACGTAAACCCCTTCTAAGCTTATTCAACACTTTCCCCTCACCACATATCAGCCTAGCCTCAAAAGGGTTATTCGCACTGTAAAAGTCGATAGACTCAGCCATAATAAGGTCAGCAGCCCGAACAGAAAACAAAGTCACAATCTTACCATTTATGCAGAATATTTCCGTCCGCTTAAATTTCGATTCACCCTCAGAAAAACGACAAAATCCACATCACTCAAGGGCGAGGCATCACCCCTGCATAACTCCCAACCAAGCATAAGTCCCCAACACCCCCACAACAGCCACTAACCCCCTCAACCCTACGCAACAGATCCCTCCAAAATCCCACACCAAAACCCTTAAGCCTAAACATTTTTAACACAATAAAAAATCCATTTAGCCTAATTAAAAAGTTATTAAAACTAAGCTCCCACTTATACCCCAACTTGCTTTCCATTGTCGGAACTGTGCATTCCCACCCTTCAGGAAACTTGACGCCTTCACCAGCCGATTTGAACCATTTTTGGGGAAAAATATTAATGATTGTAGGCTTTCCATTTGCGGATGATAGAAACGTTGCAGTATACAACCACGAAGGGGAAAAACTGACACTAAAAATAATATCATAAGCGTAAACGTTGGAAGCAGTTATCAATCGACGTGTGCTTCTTGTAGGGTCCACGTATTCTCAGCCTTGCTTTCTATATTCTTCTTTTTCAAAGTAGAATCTTCCACTTCTTTTGGCGTATTTGTATCTAGTATAGCTGTGGCTGGTGCTATGTCTGCTGCAGATTTTGCAGCATCCATAATTTTTACAAAACCTGGGCTTCCAGTCACTATTGACGCTATTAAGGAAAGCCGCAAAATATTTCAGAGAATGATGAACTACTCTATTTATTGCATTTGCGAAACAATCAGAGTTTTATTCTTCATCACGGCCTCAATTGTTGTGTTCTATTTTTATCCCGTTATGCCGCTTATGGTAGTTTTGTTGGCAATACTGAATGATATGCCAATATGACGATCGCCTATTATGATGTGAAATATTCTAATCAGCCAGAGAAATGGAACATGAGAATTTTATTGGGCATGGCCACTTTTCTAGGAATTATTGGAGTTTTCTCATCTTTTGGGTTGCTTTACATAGTACGCGAATTACTGCATTTAAGCACGGAGACTTTTCAGTCTTTCATATACCTTAAATTATCAGTAGCTGGACACTTTGCATTATTTGTGGCAAGAACAAAAGGTCCATTTTGGTCTGTGAAGCCAGCGAAGATCTTGCTTCTCACGGTTATACTTACGCAGTTAACTGCAACATTAATCACCGTTTACGGAATACTGCTTCCAGCGATGGGTTGGGGCTTCGCGGGTCTCGTTTGGGGCTATGCATTAGCGCTATTTCTGGTAACTGATTTTCTTAAGGTCCGTTTCTACAGGCTATTGAATCATGAGGGAATAAAACTTTCACAGATAAAAATGTGTCAACGTTTATAATGCTACCATAACTTACTGATTTTAGGAAAATATGCCAGTCAAGATAAAGAGCACATCAGACTTTAAGCGGCTTTCAATCGAAGAAACATTCAAAATTTTAGAAACCTCCATGCTTGGGCTTACAGAATCTGAAGCAAAAAATCGAATAGAAAAGTTTGGATATAACGAGATAGCGGAAGAGAAGAAAAATCCTTTGGTCGAATTTTTCTCACGCTATTGGGGTCCAATGCCTTGGCTGCTGGAGCTGGCAATTGTGCTCTCATGTGTGCTTGAGCATTATGTTGAGGCTGTCATAATTTTTGTTTTACTCACCATAAACGTTGTTATAGGCTTTACACATTCACGTCACTCACGAAGAGTGCTTGAATTTTTGAAAAAGCGGCTTGCCATAAAGGCGAAGGTTCTGCGTGAAGGAAAATGGATGGTAAAAGATGCTAAAGAAATTGTTCCAGGAGACATTATACTCGTAGGTCTCGGCGACTTGGTGCCTGCAGACGCCAAGATAGTTAGCGGAGAGCTTTCCGTTGATCAGTCAGCCTTAACAGGAGAATCTTTACCAGTAAATTTGCGTCCCTCAGATATTGTTTATTCAAGCTCAATTGTTACACGAGGAGAAGCTAAATGTGTTGTGGTTAACACTGGAGCGAACACGTATTTTGGAAGGACTGCTGAGCTGGTTAAGGTGGCTAAACCAAAATCCCATCAAGAAGAAATAATGATGGCTATAACCAAGTATATGCTGTATTTTGGCTTGGCAGCGTTAATACTGACCTCAGCATATGCGTTGATATTAAATATGGGAATTTTGTCAATCCTGACGTTTGCTATTATTTTCCTCATGGGTGCTATCCCAGTTGCGTTGCCAGCAGTGCTTACAATAGTGCAGGCTGTCGGAGCCATGGAACTTGCAAAAGAGGGAGTCCTTGTGACGAGGCTCGATTCAATTGAAGACGCGGCTTCCATAGACATAGTTTGCCTGGATAAAACAGGCACAATAACTCAAAACAAGTTATCAGTCGTCGAAGTAATCCCATTCTCTGGATATAAAAAAGAAGACGTAGCGCTGATGGCTGCTTTGGCTTCTGAAGAGGAGAGCAAAGACATGATAGACCTAACAGTCGTCAGTTACGCAAAATCTTTAGGAGTTGATCTAAACTTATATAAAAGGGTCTCCTTTACGCCTTTTAATCCTTCTATAAAAAGATCAGAAGCTATTGTTGAGAGCGAAGGAGTGCGCTTCAAGGTTGTTAAAGGCGCACCACAAATTATTATAAACTTATGCAAAAATGCTGATGCCATTCGTCCAGAAGCAAACGCGATGTTGGATAAGTTATCAGAAAAAGGATACAGAACCTTGGCTGTTGCCAAATCTGAAAAAGAGGACTTTGACAATTTACAACTTGTGGGGCTTTTGGCTTTAGCTGATCCCATAAGACCAGACTCAAAGGCCATGATAGAGGAGATTAAACGGCTTGGGATAAAGCCTATGATGCTTACAGGCGATAACATTAGCATTGCTAAAGAAATAGCCCGCCAAGCATCTATTGGTGATAGAATTGTTCCCATCGCGGAACTTAAAAAGTTAAGCGAAACAGATAAAGCAAAAGTTGTTGAAACATATGACGGTTTCGCCGAAGTGTATCCTGAAGACAAATATGAAATTGTGAAGCTTTTGCAGTTCAATGGGCACATGGTGGGAATGACAGGCGACGGCGTTAATGATGCGCCAGCCCTTAAACAGGCAGAGATGGGAATCGCCGTGAGCAACTCGACCGATGTTGCAAAAGCTTCTGCCAGCGTGGTTTTAACAGAACAAGGTGTGAAAGTGATAGTCAGTGCAATAAAGATTAGTAGGCAAATATATCAGCGAATGCTGACATGGGTTATAAACAAAATAACTAAAGTAATACAGTTCATTGCTTTATTGGCTATAGGCTTTTTCTGGTTGCACAACATAATACTCAGCCTCTTAGGCATGACATTGCTTATCTTCGCAAACGATTTTGCAACAATGTCATTAGCAACAGACAACGTGAAGCATACAAGCAATCCAAACAAGTGGAACGTTAAGAACGTCACGTTGGCGTCTCTTGCCGTTGGTTCTTTAATGGTCATCGGAAGCATACTCGCGATTGCTATAGGAAAGATTTATTTTCATTTAGAAGGAGAAAAACTCCAAACCTTTTCAATGTTAACACTTGTCTTTTACAGCCAATTCAGAGTATACATTGTAAGAGAAAGAAGGCATTTCTGGTCTTCAAAGCCAGGTAAAAGTCTCATCATCTCCATTGTTGCCACCCTAATTGGATTTACATTTTTAGGCATCTACGGCATAATCATTCCATCGCTCCCGCTATATCAGGTTCTCTTTGCCCTAGGCTTTTCAGCTCTGTTCACGATTGGAATTATAGATCCGTTTAAATATCGGGTTTTTAAAAAGCTCC